>ERZ791611.28-NODE-28-length-165484-cov-18.590181_pt1 | contig 165484 bp, 179 predicted proteins | sample MGYA00510275_ERZ791611 | MGnify/ENA primary metagenome ERZ791611 (study PRJEB30046, sample SAMN00791912) | human gut metagenome | study: EMG produced TPA metagenomics assembly of the A metagenome-wide association study of gut microbiota in type 2...
CGGAGGGCGGCGCCGCCGGGCAGAGCGCCGCTCTGCCCACGGCCGCGGCGCCCCATGAGGGCCCGCCCTATACCATTGCCATCGACGCGGGCCACGGCGGCACCGACATCGGCGCGGAAGGCGTTATCAACGAGATCCAGCTCACAGAAGCAACGATCGGATATCTGGAGGGTTGGCTCACCCAGGACGAGAATTATACGTCCGTGCGCACCCACGCGGCGGATACATTTTCCAAAAACACCGAGCGCGCGGCCGCGGCAAACAGCGCAGGCGCTTCGCTGCTGCTCTCCGTGCACGGCAATTCAGACCCTTATTCCTCTGATTCCTATGGCCTGGAATGCTATCCGCAGCCGCCGGGGCGCACCCATCACGCGGATTCGCTGCGCCTTGCGCATCTCATTGCCGATAAATTCGGCGCGGCGGGCCAGCGCCTGCGCGGCAACGCGGGCGTGCGTTACATCTACTATGCGGGCGACGATGAAAGCGGCTACGAAAAGCAGGTGGTGGAGGAGAGCGACAGCACCGTTTACTCCGAGCAGACCTTTGGCCTTTTGGAAAAAACAGATTGTCCCGCCGTACTGGTGGAGCAGTGCTTTGTTACCAGTGAGGCCGATGTGGCGGCCTGGGGAACGGACGACGGCTGCAGGCGCGCAGCCCGGCTGTATTACGAAGCCATTTGTGAATATTTCGGCACCGAGCCGCTGCCCGGGACATGATGCAAAAAAGCCCCCGCTGCGAACAGCGGGGGCTTTTTTGCCCAAACGACTAAACCGTAAGCCGGGTTCTGTATTAAACGACGATCTATCTCGACTGCATGTTGCCATGCAGCTCCAGCCGCCTCCGGGAACGCGCAGGGCACGCATAGTTCCCATATGGGCGTTGCTCCTGGTAGGGTTTACAGAGCCGCGCAAGTCACCAAGCGCGCTGGTGCGCTCTTACCGCACCTTTCCACCTTTTCCCGCGCAAAACGCGGGTAGTCTATTTCTGTTGCACTATCCCTGGGGTCACCCCCGGCTGCCGTTAGCAGTTACCATTCCCTTGTGGAGCCCGGACTTTCCTCAGAGCGCGTGAAACGCCCCGCCGCCGTATGTTTTACTCGTTTGGGCATCTTAGTATAGCACACATTTTGCAGCATTTGCAATACCGGCGCACAAACTGCAATTTTCTCTTGAAAAAATGCCATTTAATGGGTATAATTTTATGTATGGGAATTTATAAATATCCGCGCCTTGGGCGCGGGCAACAGGAAAAGGGGAAAGATTATGTTTAAAAACGATTATCTGGCGCGCGTGTATGACGAAGTAAGCGGGCGCAGCGCGGGCGAAACCGAATTTTTGCAGGCTGTGCGCGAGGTGCTGGAGAGCCTGGAGGCTTATGTGGAAAAGCATCCCGAATTGGAACAGCAAGGCATTCTGGAGCGTATGGTGGAGCCGGAACGCTTCATTCAGTTCCGTGTTTCCTGGGTGGACGACGCGGGCAAGGTGCATGTGAACCGCGGCTACCGCGTGCAGTTCAACTCCGCCATCGGCCCGTACAAGGGCGGCCTGCGCCTGCATCCTTCCGTCACGGCGTCCGTCATTAAGTTCCTGGGCTTTGAGCAGGTGTTCAAAAACAGCCTTACGGGCCTGCCCATGGGCGGCGGCAAGGGCGGCAGCGATTTTGACCCGAAAGGCAGATCCGACGCAGAGATCATGCGTTTCTGCCAGAGCTTTATGACGGAGCTTTCCAAGCATATCGGCCAGTTTACCGACGTGCCCGCCGGAGACATCGGCGTGGGCGCGCGGGAGATCGGTTATATGTTCGGCCAGTACAAACGCCTGCGCAACGAAGTGACGGGCGTGCTGACGGGCAAGGGCCTTTCCTACGGCGGCAGCCTGGTGCGTCCGGAGGCCACCGGCTACGGCCTGTGTTACTTTACCGAGGAAGCCCTCAACTGCATGAAAAACGACAGCTTTAAGGGCAAAACGGTGGTGATCTCCGGCAGCGGCAACGTGGCCATCTACGCCACGGAGAAAGCCACCCAGCTGGGCGGCAAGGTCGTGGCTTTGTCCGATTCCACGGGCTATGTCTACGACAAAAACGGCATCGACCTGGATGTGGTGAAGGAGATCAAGCTGGCCCGCCGTGCCCGCATCTCCGAGTATGTTAAGGCGGTGCCCGCCGCCGAGTATCACGAAGGCTGCAGCGGCATCTGGAGCATCCCCTGCGATATCGCGCTGCCCTGCGCCACGCAGAATGAGATCGACGAGGCCAGCGCCAAGCTGCTTGCCGCAAACGGCTGCAAGGTAGTGTGCGAGGGCGCGAACATGCCCTCCACGCCGGAGGCGATCAACGTGTATCTGGAAAACGGCATGCTCTACGGCCCGGCCAAGGCCGCCAACGCGGGCGGCGTGGCCACCAGCGGCCTGGAGATGAGCCAGAACTCTCTGCGCCTGTCCTGGACATTCGAGGAAGTGGACGAGCGTTTGCAGAATATCATGAAGAATATTTTCCACAATGCTTATGACGCCTCCAAGGCATGCGGTGCGGAAGGAAACCTGATGGTGGGCGCCAACGTGGCGGGCTTTATCAAGGTGGCCGACGCCATGCTCGCCGAGGGTATTGCGTATTAAGCATCAACCGTACAAAACCGGGCAGGGGCCGCGCAGAGCGGCCCCTGTTTTTTGCCTGCCGGGACGGCGGGGCATCCATGGGAAAGGAGCGGAGCGCATGACGCTGGAATTTACGGTGGAGCAAAAGGAAAACGGTATGCTGCTGCGGGACTTTCTGCGCAAACGCGGTGTTTCGGCAGCGCTGGCCAAGGGCGTGAAGGCCTCGAACGGCTTTTTCCGGGACGGCGCGCCCGTACACACGGATATGCGCCTTTCAGCGGGCCAGCGGATTTCCTTTGCGCTGCCTCCGGAGCCTCCTACGGAGGTGCTGCCCCAGGCGCTGCCGCTGGATATCCTGTATGAGGATGCCCATGCAATGGTGCTGAACAAGCCCGCGGGACAAACGGTGCATCCCACCCGGGGGTATGCGGACGGCACGCTGGCCAATGCTTTCCGCGGCCGGATGGCCGCGCGGGGCAGCGCGGCCGTGTTCCGTCCGGTGAACCGGCTGGACAGGGGAACCTCCGGCCTTGTGCTGTGCGCGATGAACGCCTATGCCGCGCCGCTGCTGGCCGCCGCGGTGCAAAAAGTGTACTATGCCGTGGCCGAGGGGCTGGTGGACGGGGAGGAGGGCGCCATCGACGCGCCCATTGCGCTGGCGCACGGGTCCATCATTCAGCGGTGCGTGTGCGGCCGGGGGCAGCCCAGCCGCACGGAATACCGGGTGCTGGCACGGGGCGGAGGGCACACACTGCTGCGGGTGGTGCCCGTCACGGGGCGCACACATCAGATCCGTGTACATTTCGCGTCCCGGGGGCATCCGCTGGCGGGCGACGGCATGTACGGCGGATGTCCGGAGCACATGGCGCGCCCGGCGCTGCACTGCGGCGCGGTATCGTTTGGCCTGACGGGGGAGGATGCGGCGCGCACAGTGCACGCGCCGCTGCCCGAAGACATGCGTGCGCTGCTGGCGGCGTGTGGCATCCGGGCGGAAGATTTCGGCATTTGACCCCTTCCGTGTGTTGATACAAATGTGAAAAAAGGTATGCGTCGCCGCGCTGGAAAGGGATTAAACTTGCATCGTGGGCAAAATAGTGTATAATAATAAAGTTCGGACCCCCGCTCTGACCGGCGCTCCTGTGCCGGGGATGCAGATGGAACCGGACATTTGCCTGTTTCTGCACCGCGCTTTGCGCGGCTGGCATATCCCCACGGAGACCCGGAAAGGAGGGGGCGTATGGCTGCAAGGAAACGCTGGCGCAGGTATATCCCGGACGACGAGATATCCGTGCGCGCTTTCCTGCATTTGATCGGCCGCCTGTTTTATTATGTCGGCCTTCATTCGGAATATTTTCTGCTGAACTTCGGCCGCGGCGCACGCGCCGCCGTACTGGCGCTCTGGCACGGCGTGTGCTGGATGCTGGCGCTGGGCGCCAATATTCTGCGGCCGTTTTTTGCCGCTGTATGGGAGGATCTGCGCGCCCCCTGGCGGCAGATGCGCAGCGGGCTGCGCAACATCCGCCAGGTAGTGCGTGAAGAACGGGAGGCCGGCGGCTCGCCGGCGGGCAAAGGACTTGCCTATTTCTTCCGCGGCGTTTTGGCGTACAAGCACCTGCTCCTGCGCGGTCTGGCGTATCTGCTGCCTGCGGCCGCGCTGGGCGTGCTGCTCGTTACCGTGGACGGTGTTCTGTCCTCTACTTTTGCACTGCGGGTGGAATTCCGCGGCGAATTCGTGGGCTTCATTGCCAACGAAAGCGTTTATGATGCGGCGCACGCGGATATTCTGGACCGCATCCAGAATGTGGACACGGGCGAGGACTGGAAAGCGCGCCCGGAATATACGCTCACCATTGTGGATCAGGCGGCGCTGTATTCCCAAGGCGAACTGACGGACCGCATCATCGAGACATCATCTGCTGAATTCCGCGAGGCGACAGGCGTCTATGTCAATACGGAGTTCATCGGCGTTACGGCGGATTCCGCCGCGTTGACACAGGCGCTGGAGGCTCTGAAAGAGCCTCTTTACGAAGGACATGAGAATGACGACAGCTGGCATGTGGAGTTCCAGCAAAATGTGGAACTTAAGCCGGGCCTGTATTTCACCAGCACCATTATCACGCTGGACGATCTGCTGGCGCGCCTGCACGGAACGGCTCCCGTGGAGCTTTCCGACGGCAATATCCTGGTGGGCTGGGATATGCTGGGCGTGCAGGCGGTGCAGAATGTGACCCGCACCGTTGAAACTGCGGCCGAGCCGCAGGTCATCAATGACCCCGAGCTGGAGTGGGGCCGCGAAGTGGTGGAGCAGGAGGCTTCACCGGGCCTGGAGGAAGTAAACGAGGACGTCGTTTATATCGACGGCCAGGAGGTGCAGCGCATTCAGACGCGTGAGCCGACCGTGCTGGTGGAGGCGGTGCCGCAGATCACGCGGTATGGCACGTATAACCCCTACGGCGGCACTGCGGGAGACCCGGCGACAGGTGAATTCACCTGGCCGGTACCGGATTATAAGGGCATCAGCCGCTGGGCCTCACGCTATCACCGCGGGGCGGATATCACGGCGCGTTACGGTACGACCATTGTTGCGGCGGATAACGGCGTGGTGGAAGTTGCGACAGACGCGCGCGGCACGGCATGGTGGACGTACGGAAAATTTGTCAAGATCGACCATGGCAACGGCTTCGCCACTGTGTATGCGCACTGCTCCGAGCTTCTGGTGCAGCAGGGTGAATATGTAGTGAAGGGCCAGCCTATCGCACGCGTGGGTTCCACAGGGTATTCTACGGGCAACCACTGCCATTTTGAGATCCAGGTGAATGGCCAGTGGACAGATACCCGAAGGTATGTCATGCCTTAAGGATACACCACGCAATTCACCGGCGTGCTTCCCCGCTTAGGCGGCGTAGGCGCGCGGAGAATTGACCGAGTGCCGTTCGTGAACACACAAGGCCGGGCGTACAGCGCCCGGCCTTTACATTGGTGACAAAAAATTGACGAATCATGCCGTTTTTGTTGCAAAAAGCCTGGCAAATGGATATAATAAGTGCGGTTGTGACAGAGCCTTTCCGCACTTTCAGTTAATTTGTGCCAAATCCTGTCGAATATGCATTTATGCTTTTAATCTGCGCAAAATTAGTGTATACTAAGAGAGTTACCATGCGCTCTATGCGCGGCCTTTCGGCCCGATCCTATAAAGAACGCTCAAAGGAGAGTACGTCTATTGGAAAAGTTTGTCATTCACGGCGGTAAACCGCTGGTGGGCGAAGTCGAGATCAGCGGCGCGAAAAATGCGGCGGTCGCCATCCTGCCGGCCACCATTCTTGCAGGCGGTAAATGTGTGATCGAGAACCTGCCCAATATCAGCGACGTCAGTGCCTCTGTGGACATCCTCAGCGCCATGGGCGCGCATGTGCGCGTCATCAACAAGCACACGCTGGAGATCGACACAGCCCATATCACCGCCACAAGTGTGCCCAACGAGCTTTCGCGCCAGATGCGCGCCTCTTATTATTTTCTGGGCGCGCTGCTGGGCCGTTTCGGCAAAGCCACCGTGGCCATGCCCGGCGGCTGTAATCTCGGCCCGCGCCCCATCGACCAGCACCTCAAGGCGTTTGTAGCCCTCGGCGCGAAGGACTCGGTGGAATACGGTATGATCAGTGTGGAGTCCGACAGCCTGCGCGGCGAGGACGTGTTTTTCGATACCGTTTCGGTGGGCGCCACCATCAACGCCATGCTGGCGGCTGTGATGGCCGAGGGCCAGACCGTGCTGGAAAACGTGGCCAAAGAGCCCCACATTGTTGACGTTGCCAACTTTTTGAATATGATGGGCGCGGACGTGCGCGGCGCGGGCACCGACGTCATCAAGATCCGAGGCGTCAAGCAGATGCACGGCTGCACCTATTCCATCATCCCGGACCAGATCGAGGCGGGCAGCTACATGGTTGCCGCCACGATCACAGGCGGCAACGTACTCATCAAAAATGTCATCCCCAAGCATCTGGAACCTATCACCAGCAAGCTGGAAAAGGCGGGCGCCACCGTTGAGGAGTTCGACGATTCCCTGCGGGTGTACCGCACGGGCGACCTGGAGCCGCTGAATATCAAAACAATGCCGCATCCCGGTTTCCCCACCGATATGCAGCCGCTGATGACCGTGCTGCTCACATTGGCAAAGGGGACGTCCATCATCACCGAAGGGATTTGGGAAAACCGTTTTCGTTATGTGGATGAGCTGACCCGTATGGGCGCGAACATCCAGGTGGACGGGCGCGTGGCTGTGATTGAGGGCGTGCAGGAGCTGCTGCCGGCCCCCATGCGCGCGGCGGACCTGCGCGCGGGCGCGGCACTCGTGGTTGCGGCGCTGGCGGCGGACGGCGTTTCCGAAGTGGACGAGATTTGCCACATCGAACGCGGCTACGAGGATATCGTGGAAAAGCTGCGGGGGCTCGGCGCGGACATCAAGCGGGTGGAAAAGCCCGCGGGCGTGCTGCGGCAGGCTGCGCTGTAAGCTTACAAAAAGCAGAACGGAAGGAGCGTTTCGGCTCCTTCCGTTTTTGAATGTTAAAAGGGAGGCTGCGCATGGCGCGTTTTACCACGCTGTATTCCGGTTCCTCGGGCAATAGCGCCCTGGTGGAGGAAAACGGCCGTTACTTACTGGTGGATATGGGCAAGAGCTGCCGCATGACGCAGAACGCGCTGAAAGGGTTGGGGCTGCCGCTGGCGGACCTGGGCGGCATCCTTGTCACCCACGAGCATTCGGACCATGTGAGCGGTCTTGCCATCTTTTTAAAATATCACCCTGTGCCGGTGTACGGCAGCGCGGCCACGCTGGATTATCTGGCTTGCCGGGGCCTTGTGCCGCCGGGCGCGGAATTGATAGACATCGACGGCCGCACCGAGGACGTGTGCGGTTTTGCGGTGCAGAGCTTTGAAACGAGCCACGACTCTGTGGCCTGCCGGGGTTACCGCATCACCACGCCTTTGGGCCGGGTGGCAGGCGTCGCAACAGACCTTGGCTATGTGAGCGACGAGGTGCTGGCGAACCTTTTGCTGGCGGATGTGGTGGCGCTGGAAGCCAATTATGATTATAATATGCTCATGACGGGGCCGTATCCATATTATCTGAAAACGCGCATTGCGTCCCAGCGCGGGCATCTGTGCAATGAGGAGAACGCGGCCACGCTGGTGCGTCTGCTGGAAAACGGATGTGAAAGGTTCGCGCTGTGCCATATCAGCCAGGAGAACAATACCCCGGAGCTTGCGCTGGAAAGCGTGCGCGCCGCGCTGCTGGGCGCGGGCGTTGTGCCGGGGCGGGACTGCGTTGTGAATGCGGCGCGCCGCCACGAGGTATCGCCCATCATTGAATTTTAAGCGCGCCGTGCGGCAGCCGCAGGATAACAGGAGGGAAGCATTGTGCAGACCATTACGCTCATCGCGCTGGGGAAGCTGAACGCGGATTATTACGCAAAGGCCGCCGCCGAATATGCAAAGCGTCTTTCAGCCTATTGCAGGCTGAACATCGTGGAGCTGCCGGAGGAGCCCATTGCGGAAAAAAACGCTTCGCCCGCCGTCATCGGCAAGGCGCTGGAAAAAGAGGCGCGCGCCATTCTGACGGCCGTGCCCAAGGGCAGCAGCCTGGCGGCGCTGTGCGTCGAAGGAAAACAAAAAACCAGCGAGGAGCTGGCCGCGTATCTGGACGAGCGCGCGGGCAGCGGCGCGGGGGACGTGGCGTTCGTGATCGGCTCGTCCCACGGGCTTGCGGACAGCGTAAAGCAGACGGCGTCTCTGCGGCTTTCCATGAGCAAAATGACATTCCCGCACCAGCTTGCGCGGGTGATGCTGCTGGAGCAGCTTTACCGCGCGTTTTCCATCAACCACGGCGGAAAATACCACAAGTGACCCAAAAGCGCCCCGCGCACGGCCGGACGGACACCGGACCGATGTGCGGGGCGCTTTTTGCGGCTGCCTCTCCGGGCGTTAATCCGGACGGCGCTCCCGGTAGGCGAGCGCTTCATCGGGCGCTTTCATTTTGCCGATGCAGAACAGCAGGACGGCAACGCCCAGCAGGGCGAGGATGCATTTTCCAAAGGTTTTCATAGAGGGCTTCATCCTTTCGTTTTGAAGTGGAGCAAAGAGGCGTCACGCCTCCACAAGGCGGTAATAGGTACGCGCGGTAATGCGGTATACCACCACATACGCGGCGGCGAAAATGAGAAATGTGACGGCCGTGCAGCCGAAGAACAAAAGCCGGTTCACCATTCCGAACACAAGAAGCATGTTGCAGATGATCTCAAAGGCGAACACCATATGCAGCGCAGCCATGAGCAGCGGCAGGAAAAACACCAGCAATATCTGTTTGTTGATGGCGCGTTTGACCTCTTTCCGGCTCATGCCCACCTGCTGCATGATGCGGAACCGGTCGTGATCCTCATAGCCCTCGCTGATTTGTTTGTAGTAGATGATCAGCACCGTGGCCATCAGGAACAGGCACCCCAGGAAGATGCCAAGGAACAGGAAGCTGCCGTACATGGCGTTCCACTCGGTATATAGCTCGGAGCGGGCATAAATGCCGCAGATACCGTTAAGCCGCGTCCATAGATCCTCCTGCAATGCGGCGATCTGCTCCGGCGTGGCGTCCACGTCGAAGGCGGCGCTGTAAGCGAACTGTTCCTGCGTTCCGCCCATGGCACGGTACAGGGAAGTGGCTTCTTCATCCGGAACAACGAGGATAAGGCCGGTTATGGCGGTGTAGTTGCCGGAGCCGATATAAGGGCTCTCGTCCAGCCGCTGTGCGATATGAACAGCCTGCCCGCCGAGAGTAACAGTATCCGAAAGCACAAAGTTTCCCGTGGGATAGGCAAGGGCTTCGCCGGAAGCGAGCTGGAAGTTTGTGCCGAAAGTAGAATTATAGTCTGAAAGAGGGACAAGTGAGACCGCAACAACCTCTCCGGAACTCACCGAAGCAGGCGCGTCTTCGTAGGAACCGTCGACAGAAATCACATTAAGGCTACGGCTGCGGCCGGCGATGGGATTTTTGATTTCCAGGCCCAGCGCCCGGGTGCTTTGTGCAAAAGCATCCTGAACCGCCGGCGCATTTTCCGCTGCGGTAGAATTGCTGCAAATTTCTCTGGGGTACATGCTTGTCACCATGTCATTGCGCCCCATGTACAGGCTTACGGTAGTAGAGATCGTGACGAGCACCATCGTAGAAAGGATGCAGATGGCCGCAAGGCCGGCGGCGTTCTGCTTCATGCGGTACATCATGCCGGAGACGGCAATGAAGTTGTTGGGCCTGTAATAGAAATTCCTGCGGCGCCGCAGGGCTTTCAGCAGAGCAATGCTGCCGGCGGTGAACAGGCAGAACGTACCCAGAATGACGAGGAATACAGCGACAAAAAACAGCAAAAGCGCATTCAGCGGGCTTTTGAAATATACGGCGATAAAATAGCCGCCTGCCAGCGCGGCCAGGCCTACAAAAGTGAGAAGCCAGGAGGTTTTTGGCTCTTTTTCGCCTTTCTGCCCGCCGTGGAGCAGCTCCACCGGGTTGGCAAGGCGGATGTGCACCATGTTGTACAGCAGTGTCGCGCCGTAGATGCACGCGAACAGCACCACAGTGGTGACGAGCGACGGCACCGAGACGGAGAACGCCAGCGGCGTTGCGAAATCCAGCAGATACAGCAGCGCCATGAACAGCAGCTTTGAGAATAATACGCCGAACACAAGCCCCAGCGCCAGACACGCAATTGCGGTGAACAGTGTTTCAAAAAACAAAACCAGCGCAACGTGCCGCTTTTCCATGCCCAGTACACAGTAAAGGCCGAGTTCCTTTTTGCGCCGCTTGATGAGAAAGCTGTTGGTGTAGAACATCAGCGCAATGCAGAAAACAGCAATAATGCCCGTGCCCAGAAAAAAGATGGTCATGGCGATGGCGGCGCCGGGCACCTCCATCAGCCCCTCGTTCATGGCGATGGACTGCATGATATAGTACGTCATGATGCATACGATACTGGTGAGCATATAGGGAAAGTAGGTGCTTTTGTTTTTGCCAAGGTTCGTCAGCGCCAGTTTGGGGTAAAGCGCGTTAGCCACGGTCCGCCCCTCCCGTCGTCAGCATGGTGAGCGTATCGCCGATCTTGGCGAACATCTCGTTGCTTGTCATATTGCCGCGGTAAAGCTGATGGAACACCACGCCGTCCTTGATGAACAGCACACGGCCCGCATGGCTGGCCGCCCGCGTGGAGTGCGTCACCATCAATATGGTCTGGCCGCCGCGGTTGATCTCGCCGAACATGCGCAGCAGCTTTGTGGTCGCCTTGGAATCCAGCGCGCCCGTGGGCTCGTCCGCCAGCACAATCTCCGGCTTTGTGATAAGCGCGCGGGCCACGGCTGCGCGCTGTTTCTGCCCGCCGGAGACTTCGTAAGGGTACTTGTCCAGCAGAGCTTCAATGCCGAGCTGCCGCGCGATGGGCGCAAGGCGGGCGGCCATTTCAGCGTGGCCCTTGTGCGAGAGCACAAGCGGAAGAAAGATATTGTCCCGCAGGCTGAACGTATCCAGCAGGTTGAAATCCTGGAACACGAAGCCCAGATGCTCACGCCGGAACTGGGACATTTTGCTGTCCTTGATTTTGGTGATATCCCCGCCCGAAAGACGCACCGCGCCGCTGGTGGGCTTGTCCAGCGCGGCAAGGATGTTCAGCAGAGTGGTTTTTCCGCTGCCGCTCTCGCCCATGATGGCGACGTATTCGCCCTCCTCTACGGTGAAATTTACGTCCCGCAGGGCCTCTACCTGTACTGCGCCGAAGCGCGCGGTATATACCTTTTGTAAGTGTTCAACTTCAAGCAATGGCATAAAGCAGCCTCCTCAAAAAATAGCGCCGGCTGTCCGCCCGCGCCGTTCCGGATCTCCGGTGTGCTTTCATTATAGTATCCTGTCCGCCACGCCTGCCATAACATACGCTTACGATTGGCGCGTTCCGGCTTACAAAACCGTAAGGAACGCACCTGCGGCAGCAGACAAAAACAGCGCGCGCCAGACGCTGAACGCCTGCCGTGCGCCGAAGCGATTATTCCACCACCAGCGTGCCGCGGGCAAAGCAGATGCACACCGCCGTCCCTTTTCCCGGCTCGGAGCGGATGGAGATCGTGTGCCCCAGCCTTTGCAGCACCTCATGGCACAGATACAGGCCCAGCCCTGTACTGCGCTGGCCGCCGCGCCCGTTGTAGCCGGTAAAGCCGCGCTCAAAAATACGGGGCAGGTCCTCTGCGCGGATGCCAAGGCCCGTGTCCTCGACGACCAGCGTATCGGGCGAGTCCTTGGCCAGATACACACGCACCGTGCCGCGCAGCGTGTACTTGGCCGCGTTGGTAAGGATCTGTTCCAGCACAAAGGAGAACCATTTTTTATCCGTGAGGACCGTGCCCGGCAGGGAGCTGATCTGCAGCGTTGTGCTTTTCTGATGGATGAACAGAGTGGACACCTTTTTTACGCTCTCCCGCACAAGGGCCTCCAAAGGGACCTCCTGCGGCGAGAGATCGGCATGGATAGAACCAATGCGCAGATAGCCCAGCACCATGTCCACATACTGTTCGGCCTTGAACAGCTCCTGGGCAAAGGCGCTGCGGCCAGGGATATCCGGGCTTTCCTGCAGCAGAAGGCGCATGGCCGCCAGCGGGGTTTTGATCTGGTGGGACCAAAGCGTATAATATTCCGTCGCATCGGCTTCGCGGTGGGCGGCGTCTGCCGCGGCAGAAAGACGGTTGCGCTCCAGAGCGGCAATGATATCGCCATAGTCTTTCTCCAAAATATCCCGGGGTGCAGGCAGCGCTGCCAGCTTGGTGGCGCACTGGGCACGCAGCATGCGCAGCGCGGCATGCCGGCGGTAATACCGGGCAAAGCCGGAAAAAAAGAACACGGCTCCCACAGCGCCTACAAGGCAGCATGTGTATAGGGGCAGCTCCAGCGGCGCGCGGTACAGAATGGTCACCACGAACAGCGTGGCGCCGCCCAGCGCCACCAGCAGGAACGCCCGGAGCATACGGCGGCAGTAGCTGAAAAATACAGGCAGAAGCTCCCGTGCGCCCATCATGTCTCATCCACCAGGTAACCCAGGCCCTTCTGTGTGCGGATGAACCCCTCCAGGCCGATTTCCGCCAGATGGGCACGCAGGCGCGCCACGTTAACCGTGAGGGTATTGTCGTCGATGAAGCTGTCGCTTTCCCACAGGGCCTGCATGATGTCCTCCCTGGGAACCGTGCGGCCCCGGCGCTCGAACAGAAGCTGCAAAATGCGGAACTCGTTTTTCGTCAGCTCCAGCTTTTGGCTGTTGTAGTGCAGCGAGGCGTCTTTTAGATCCAGCACCGCACCGCGGCAGGCCAGTGCGTTTACACCGGCGCCGAAATCGTATGTGCGGCGCAGAAGCGCCTCGATTTTGGCAATGGCCACGTTCAGGTCAAAGGGCTTGGCCAGGAAATCGTCTCCGCCCATGTTCAGCGCCATCACAAGGTTCATGTTGTCGCTGGCGGAGGAGATGAACAGCACGGGCGTTTTGCTGATTTTGCGGATCTCGCCGCACCAGTGATAGCCGTCGTAAAAGGGAAGCGAAATGTCCAGCAGAACAAGGTGGGGCGCTTGCTGAACAAACGTTTCCAGAACGTGTTGGAAATCTGTTACATGAGATGCTTCATAGCCCCATTTTGCAAGCTGGCGCTCCAGCACCTCGGTAATGGTGGGGTCGTCCTCCACAAGCAGTATTTTATACATCTGTCGCTCTCCTTCCCGCCCTGCGGGGCGCCGTGCATTGCGGTATGCCTGAAAAACACGTCGTTCTCGTAACGCGGCAGAAGGGCCTGATTCCTCAATTTTGGAAAAAAGAATATCCATTTCTTGAAAATGGGCAATGCTGTGATAAAATAACTATGAATGAAAACCGCTTCTGAGAAAAGGGATGTGAAAGTTTGAAAGCACTGTTCCGCTATTTTGACGGTTACCGCAGGCAGCTCGTTCTGGGGCCTTTGTTCAAGCTGACGGAGGCCGTTCTGGAACTGTTTGTGCCGCTGCTGATGGCAAATATCATCGACGTGGGCATTAAAAACGGCGACGTGAAATACGTCGTTACGCACGGCCTGTTTATGCTTGGGCTGGGTGCGGTGGGCCTTGCCTGCGCGCTGACGTGCCAGTATTTTGCGGCTGTGTGCGCACAGGGCTTCGGCCGCAGCCTGCGCAAAGACCTGTTCCGCCATGTGTTCAGCCTGTCCCAGGCCGAGTATGGCTCTGTGGGCACGAACTCGCTCATTACGCGCCTCACCAGCGACGTGAATCAGGTGCAGACGGGTGTGAACATGTTTATCCGCCTGGCCATCCGCGCGCCGTTCCTTACCGTCGGCTCCATTGTGATGGCCTTTACCATCAACTGGAAGATCGCGCTGGTGTTTCTGCTTTCTACACCGCTCATCGTGTTCGTGCTGTACCGCGTTATGAGCCGCAGCCTGCCTGAATACACCCGTATCCAGCGCCAGCAGGACGTTATCTCCCGCCTTGCGGGTGAAAACCTGGAGGGAGCGCGGGTCATTCGTGCCTTTTCAAAGCAGGACAGCGAGATTGAACAGTTCCAGCAGGCGGGAGACACGCTGTCCGACATTACCATCCGCGTGGGCAAGCTCTCGGCGGCGCTCAACCCCATCACTTCGGTTATCGCAAACCTTGCCATTGTGGCCATCGTCTGGTTCGGGGGCCTGTTTGCGCAGGACGGAGGCATCGAGCAGGGCCAGATCATCGCCATGGTGAACTATATGACGCAGACGCTGCTGGCGCTCATCGTTCTGGCGAACATCATCGTTATCCTCACGAAGGCGCTGGCCAGCGCGAAGCGCGTAAGCGAAGTGCTGGCACAGGAAAGCTCTATGCCGGAGCCGCGCCAAAGCGCCGCGGAGAAGCCTGGTGCGCCGCGCATTGAGTTCGAAAGCGTGCGTTTTGCTTATCCGGACGCGGGCGAGGACGCCGTGGAGGGCGTCAGCTTTTCCGTACAGCCGGGCCAGACGCTGGGAATCATCGGCGGCACGGGTTGCGGCAAAACAACTTTGGTGCGCCTGCTGACGCGGGACTACGACGTGACGGGCGGCGCGGTGCGCGTGGACGGCACGGATGTGCGGGAATATACCTCCCGGCGGCTGCACGCCAAGATCGGTCTTGTGCCGCAGGCGGCGCAGCTGTTCAGCGGCACGGTGCGCAGCAATTTGCAGCTGGGCGCGGAAAACGCGCCGGACAGCGCGCTGTGGAAGGCTCTGGAGGTGGCCCAGGGCGCCGATTTTGTACGCGGCAAGCCCGACGGCCTGGATACTCCCGTAAAGGAAGGCGGCAAAAACCTCTCCGGCGGCCAGAAGCAGCGCCTGACCATCGCGCGGGCGTTGGCGAAGCAGCCGGATATCCTGGTTTTGGATGATTCCGCCTCGGCTCTGGACTACGCCACCGATGCGGCGCTGCGCCGCGCGCTGCGGGCGCAGACGGAAAATATGACGGTCGTGATGATCTCTCAGCGGGCGTCCACCATCAAAAACGCGGACCGCATCCTTGTGCTGGACGACGGGCGGCAGTGCGGTTTCGGCACCCATGAGGCGCTTTTGGAAAGCTGCGGGGTTTACCGAGAAATTTGCCGTTCGCAGGGCATTGTAACAGAGGAGGTGGGCGCATGAAACGGAGAACCGTTAAACGCATCCTCACCTACGTGCGGCCCTACCGCGCGGCGTTTGCGGCATCTTGCGCCAGCGCGCTGCTGTATGTGCTTTTTACCCTGCTTGGGCCGGTGTTCACAGGGCGCGCCATCGACAACATCCTCGGCCCGGGGCAGGTGGACCTGCGCGGCGTACTGTACTATCTGGCGCTGCTGGGAATTTCGGTGCTGCTGGCCGCAGCCAGCCAGTGGGTAATGAATGTCTGCACCCGCAAGATTTCCAGCAGGGCGTCCAATGATATGCGCGGCGAAGCATTCCGCGTGCTGAACCGCACGCCGCTGAAGTACATCGACGGCCACACGCACGGCGACATCATCAGCCGAATGGTCAACGATGCGGATCTTGTAGCCGAGGGGCTTCTGCAGGGCCTGACACAGCTTTTGCCGGGAGTGGCTACCATTCTGGGTACGCTTGTGGTGATGGCTGTGCTGAATCCTGTCATCGCGCTGGTCGTGGTTTTGGTGACGCCGGTGTCCATTGCTTTTGCGGGCTTCGTTGCCAGGCGCACAACAGGCTTTTTCAAGGCGCAGAGCGCTGCGCAGGGCCGTCTGTCGGGTTTTGTCAACGAGATGGTTGCCGGGCAGAGCGTCGTAAAGGCCTTTGGCTACGAGGACCGCTGTTTCGCACAGTTCGACGCCATCAGCGATGAGCTGTACGACACGGGCCTGAAAAGCGTGTTTTATTCTTCTGTGACGAATCCGGGCACGCGTTTTGTCAATGCCATCGTCTACGCGGCGGTAGGTGTTATCGGCGCGATCTCGGCCATTGGAGGTTCCATTACGGTGGGCCAGCTGAGCTGCTTTTTGACGTATGCGAACCAGTACACCAAGCCCTTCAACGAGGTGACGGGCGTGCTGACGCAGCTTCAGACGGCTGTGGCCAGCGCCGAGCGCCTGTTCGCCGTTATCGACGAGCCGACCGAACGCCCGGATGCGCCGGACGCCCTTGCCCCCACGGCCTGCGGGGGCCGTGTGACGGCCAGCCATGTGGACTTTGCCTATGTTCCGGCGGTGCCGCTCATTGAGGATTTTAACCTGGATGTGATGCCGGGCCAGCGCATCGCCATCGTGGGGCCGACGGGATGCGGCAAGACGACGCTCATCAACCTGCTCATGCGCTTTTACGAGGTGGACCGGGGTGAGATCGCCGTGGACGGGAACAGCATTGCCAAACTGCGGCGCAGTGCGCTGCGGGGCATGTACGGCATGGTGCTGCAGGAGACCTGGCTCAAATGCGCTACCGTGCGCGAGAATATCGCCTACGGCAAGCCGGACGCCACGGACGAGGAGATAAAGGCCGCGGCGAAAGCCGCTTATGCCCACGGCTTTATCAAGCGTCTGCCTCAGGGATATGATACCGTCATTGCACCGGGCGGCGGAAACCTTTCGGCGGGGCAGAAGCAGCTTTTGTGCATCGCGCGTATCATGCTGTGCCAGCCGCAGATGCTCATACTGGACGAAGCAACATCCAGCATCGACACCCGCACCGAAATGCTGGTGCAGCAGGCGTTTGAAAAGCTGATGCAGGGACGCACCAGCTTTGTGGTGGCGCACCGGCTGTCCACGATCCAGTCTGCGGACCGTATCCTTGTGATGAATGCCGGGCATATCATCGAACAGGGAACGCATGCCGAGCTGCTGACGAAGCAGGGCTTTTACGCAAACCTGTACAACAGCCAGTTCGCCGTGGAATAACGGACGGCAGAGGATGAAACGAAAAAACAGGCGGCCCGGAAAATGCTCCGGGCCGCCTGTTTTGCTGGTGTTATTTTCCCCGCGTGCGGAAGCTGCGCCACAGCCGCGCGGCAAGCCCCGCAACCACGAGCACAGCTGCCGCTCCCTCCCAAAAGCCGCGCCAGAATCCATCCGGCGCACCGAACCATGCCAGCACAAGGCTGGCGCAGAAGGCCAGCGCGCCCAGGGGCAGGCCCCAGGTGAGCAGGGAAGTGACACGATCCTCGATGCCGTTCATGCCGGACGCCCCTTTCAGAATTTTCGCATATAATAAAACCGAAGCGCCTTGGTGGTGACGGCCGTGAACAAAGCCGCGCCCAGCAGCGTCATGCATACCGTGGCGCTCCAGTAGCCCGCGGCCAGCGCCGCAAGCACGAGCCCGGGCACAACGACCTGGAACGCCTGCCGTCCGGCCTTCTGCCATAAAAGAGCTTCGCGCTCGTCGGTGGCCTTCGTATACATCTTATGCAGCAGCACGTCGTCACGAAGCATTTTTGTAAGGCGGATGCAAATAAAAGCGGCGGAGATGCCCAGCGCGGAAAGCGCGCCGGTGAGCAGGTCGGCATAATAAGGAAACCGAGCGCCCGGCACACCGCCCCGATGGCCCCAAAAGTGCGCGCAGAACACCGCTGCGGCGCACAGAAGGATAAAGACGCGCAGCAGCCGAAGGCGTATGCGCACTGTTCTCCGGAACTGCTCCAGGGTGATCTGTTCCATCATCGTTCATTCCTCCCCATCCAGGTCGCTGAAGTCGAACACATCCTCAATCGCAAGCCCAAAATACCGCGCCAGCTTGTGGGCAAGAGGCAGAGATGCGGTGTATTTGCCCACCTCGATGGAGGTAATGGTCTGGCGCGTCACACCCACGGCCTGGGCAAGCTCCTCCTGCGACAGCCTGCGCGCACGGCGCAGTTCCGGGATTTTCGTCTTCATGGGACATGTTCTCCTTTGTATAGCAGACTTTGCACTTTTAGTGTAGTTTGCTTTGCAAAAAATGTCAAGTAAGCTTTGCGAAAAACAATATCATATTCAAGGCGCTTTTCTTTTGGAAAGAAGGTGCTATAATGATGTCTGCAAGCGGCGGGCACGGCCCGCCAGAGAGGGGAGAACAGTATGCTGCATGCCATTGCCGCATTTCTGCGGCGTGAAGGCGAAACATTGGAGCGCGCCCCGGCGCACGAGATGCTGCGTGTGGGGCTGTGCCTGGCTTTTACCGGCGGCTTTCTGGACGCATATACCTATCTTCTGCGGGGAGGAGTGTTCGCCAACGCGCAGACAGGCAATATGGTGCTGATGGCCCTGTACGCCGCCCGGCGGGACGGGCGGGCCTTTTATTATCTTCTGCCCATAGCGGCGTTTTTGGCAGGGGTGATCGTCACGGAATGGCTCAAGGCGCGCCTGACGAACGCGCAGCATATCGCTTGGCAGCACGTGGTGCTGCTGGCGGAGGCAATACTGGTTTTTGCGGTGGGATTCGTGCCGCGGAGCGTGCCGGACGCTGTGGTGAATGTGACGGTTTCGTTCATCTGCTCTCTGCAGGTGAACAGTTTTCGGCGCACGAGGGGCCTGCCTTATGCCACAACGATGTGCACGGGCAATTTGCGCAGTGCAGGCGAGCATGTGTTCGCCTGGGCACACGGCGACAAAACGGCGGGCCGTGCGGCGCTTCGGTACTGTGCGGTCATCCTCGTGTTCTGTGCAGGAGCCTGGGCGGGCGCGGTGCTGGCCGGCGCCTGGGGCGTACACGCCGTGTGGGCGTGCAGCGCCGCGCTGCTGGCGGCTTTCGGGCTGATGCTGGCGGGAAGATGACGAAAGCTGAAAACAGAAAGGCCCGCGCCTGTACCCTGCCGAACGGTTCACGCCGCCGGGCGGGATACAGGCGCGGGCCTGTTTTCATGTTGTGCGGAAAACGCGTAAAAATGCAGCAGCTCTTACAGCTTAAAATCATCCGGGCTGAAGGTGGGGAGCTGTGGCCTGCGGCGCGGCACGCGGCGCAGAGGGTCATAAGAAAAGGCACGGCAGTGGTCAAAAGGCTGCACTGCGCCGCGCCGGGTACAGCGCAGCGAACCATCGGCAGCACGAACCACGTGGGAACAGTATTCACAGGCCGGGGGGATATCCCTGCCGAACAGCGGTTTTGTAAACATGGGAGTGAATTCCTTTCCTGGAGCTTGGCCGCGCTGCGGAAGGGGCGCATTTGTGCGGCCTGCATTGATTATACCCCTTTTCAGCGGCGGCGTAAATACCGGGGCACGGGTAAGGCGCCGCAGGCCAGCGCGGCCATGGCGAATAATATCAGCATTACATCCGGCGGCATGCGCACGGCCAGAAGAGGGCTGGCGTCCCACTGAGCGCCCGCGGACAACGCCATGGGAAACAGCTTTGCCAAAAGCCCGAACAGCAGCAGCGAGAGCGGCAAATGCAGCAGACGGGACAGCAGCAGCGGCAGCAGCGGTATACGGGGGGCAAGCAGCGCACGCACCTGCAGAAAGACGGAAGCGCCCATTACACTGAGTGCGGCGCAGCACAGCTGTGTGCGCCAGGCGGATGCAGTCTCGCAGGCGGCGCGGCACGCGCTGGTGACCTCCAGAGGCAGCGTGGCCCAAAAGCGGACGGACGCATCTGCGCCTGTGGGGACAGCAATGGCGGCAAAAAAAGAGAACAGCGTTACATAGCCGCACAGCATCACGATGGCGTTGACCGAGTCCCGTACGGCGGGAACAAAACCCGTCTGAGACGGAACGGCGTCCGGCTGTGTTTTTTGCGTGACGGAACAGCGGCCGGCGGGCATGCCTTTGCCCGTTTGCGCTGCGCAGGCCACGGCGGCCCGGAAACGGCCCGCCATGCTGCCGCGTTTGCGCAGGCGAACAAAAAGTGCGGCGGCCAGCCCGCAGACAAGTGACGCCCCCAGCTGTGCGCCTAAAAGCAGCCAGCCCGCGCCCGCGCTGCCCAACATCAGCGCGCCTACGCTGCTGACGACGAACCCCGGTCCGGAGCCAATGGTACATACCAGCAGCAGCGCGGCCTCAGCGGCAGTTAACTCGCCTGTGCGGTACAGAACATCCACCGCCTTTGCGCCGCCGGCAAAGCCCCCCAGCACGCCGCACAGCATGGCTGCGGGGGCCTTTGTGCTGTGCAGGCCAAGCAAACGGGTATAGGGCCGCAGCAGCAGGCCGAGCGCGCTTGCGGCACGGCTCTCCAGCAGCAGACGGGAAAGCACCAGAAAGGGAAACAGCGCGGGGATGACCGTCTCGTAGCATACGCTCAGCCCGCGCAGTACGCCGCCCGCCGCCGCCCCCGGGCGAAGGAACACGCTGGCTGCGGCAAACAACAGCGCGCCAGTCCACACAAGCTCGGCCAGAGCGCGTTTTATTTTAAGAATATTCATAAACCGTCCCTCCACCCTGATATATATGATTGAACCGGAATCAAATAGTAGGGAGGGCGGCTGATGCGCAGGAAAAAGAAGCCGGGCGAGCGCTACTCCTTTCGCCGCGCGATGGGATTTGGAACGCAGACGGTGCAGACCGTGCTGTACGGGCGGCCGGTGCTGCATGTGGATTGCGGCGGCGCGCTGGAAATCGAAAACTGCCGGAGCATCCTGCAGTACGATGCCGAAAAACTCAAGCTGGACATGGGCGAGCTGAGCGTTACGATCGAAGGAAACGAGCTGGTGGTGGACACTTACCAAAAAACGCTCATCACGGTGCGAGGGCAGGTGTTTTCCATCCATTTTGGTTACGGAGGAGTGCAGGGCGGTTGATGAACAGGTTGGCGCGGTACGCGATGGGAAGCGTGAATTTTGAGGTAACAGGCGGGCGCGGCGAACGCTTTTTAAACGACTGCGTGAACGCGGGCGTCCCGGTCGAACATATCCGCCCCACACAAACGGGCTATCTGGCCACAGTGCCTCTGCGGGATTACAAGCGCATGCACAAATATGCGCGCCGGAACCGGTGCCGCCTGCGCGTGCGGGAGAAATACGGCGCATACTTCGCGCTGTTCACATACCGTCACCGCTGGGGGATACTGGCGGGCCTTGTGCTGTGCGTCCTGCTGCTGTGCATGTGCCGCAACCTTATCTGGAACATCTGCTTTTACAATTTTACGCCGGAGCAGGAAGCATCCGCCCGCGCGCAGCTGTTTGAAAAGGGAATCTATGAAGGTGCGTTTCAAAACAATGAGAGGCTGGTGCGCGCGGCGGGCGAACTGTTTGTGGGGTCGGAAGAATACGGCTGGGTCGCGCTGAATTTTGTGCAGGGCCGTCTGGTGGTGGAAAAAACACAGCGGGAGAAGGTGCCGGAGCCCATCGGCACGGAGGTCACCAACGTAGTGGCGAAGAGCGACGGCATCATACGGCGGCTGGAGCTGGTGGACGGCTATCCCCGCGTGGTGCCGGGCCAGTATGTGGCCCAGGGCCAGGTGCTTGTCAGCGGTATGACGCTGAGCCAGTATGAACGTCCGCTTTATTCCCATGCTCAGGCCGAGGTGCTGGCGGAGGTGGAAAAAAGCTATGTATATACCCAGCCGCTGCATGTGGAGCCTGTACTGCCCCAAGCCGTGAGCAAAAGCTATTACAAGCTGTACCTTCCCTGGGGTGAACTTTCGCTTTATGCACAGCTTGATGTGCCGGAAAACGCGTCCCAGCGCGTGCTGCGCCGCCCGGCGGCCCCTTTCGGATTCCATCTGCCTGCGCTTGTGGAGGAAACGCAGGTGCGGCAGGCCGCAGCCGTGCCCTTTGATTTGACGCCCGGGCTGGCGGAGGATATCGCGCGCTCACGCATTCTGGACGCCATCCGGGCGGAATTTGGCGACTATGAGCTGCTGGAAGAAACGCCGTCTGCTGAGGAAGCAGACGGTGCGGTGACCTTGACGCTGCGGGTGCGCATGCTGGCGGATATCGGGAAAATGGTGCCCTATGAGGGGGAGGCCATGGAGCCGGACAGCACGATTGGTGCAGATTCATAGGAAAAATTCAGAAAAATTTGTAGAACTTATGTACAAAATCCTCTTTTAAATTTTGATAAATATGCTATAATAGTCTCAAAGCTACCGCTGCGCGGTCGCGGGCATGTGCAGACATGCCCGGATGCGCTGGCGCGCATGGGCTTTGTGGCTGTTGAAACGCGCAAAACAACGGCATGGCGTTGTTTTGTTGCAGCCGCTTTGCGGCGTCGCGTTATAATAGTCTCAAAGCTACCGCTGCGCGGTCGCGGGCATGCGCAGACATGCCCGGATGCGCTGGCGCGCATGAGGCTTTGCGTCTGTTGAAACGCGCAAAGGCGTTTGCGGGCATGCGGTTTGGGGAATGCTGAAATATGCTGCAAAAACTTGCAGCGTACAATAAAAAATAAGAGGTGTTGGAATGGCGGAAACAGTGCTTGAAGTGGATTCAGTGGATACGGCACTTGCCATTTTTGGAAATTGCGATGAGAACATCCGTCTGTTGGAGCAGGCCTTTGGCGTAACGGCCATATGCCGCGGCACCGAGGTGAAGCTGACAGGCGGAGAAGAGGATGTGGAGCGTGCCCGCAGGGCGTTGGACGCCATGCTGATGCTACGGGCAGGCGGTACGCCGCTGGAAGAACAGACGGTGCGTTACTGCATCTCGCTGGCCGGCAGCGGGGATGAAGCGCGCGTGAAGGACCTGACAGGAGATTTTATTGCCATCACAGCCAAGGGCCGTCCGGTGCGGCCAAAGACGTTGGGCCAGAAAGCGTATATCGGCGCCATTGTCAAAAATGCCGTGACCTTCGGCGTGGGGCCGGCAGGCACGGGCAAGACGTATCTGGCCGTAGCCATGGCCGTGAAGGCCTTCAAGGCACGGGAGGTGAGCCGCATCATTCTCACGCGGCCCGCTGTGGAAGCCGGTGAGAAGCTGGGCTTTTTGCCCGGAGACCTGCAGAATAAGGTGGACCCGTACCTGCGCCCGCTGTATGACGCTCTGTTCGATATGCTGGGCGCAGAAAATTATCAGAAGCTGCTGGAAAAGCAGCTCATCGAGGTGGCTCCGCTGGCCTATATGCGCGGGCGTACGCTGGATGATGCCTTCATCATCCTTGACGAAGCGCAGAATACCAGTCCCGAACAGATGAAAATGTTCCTCACACGCATGGGCGCCGGCTCCAAGGTCGTGGTGACGGGCGACATTACGCAGATCGACTTGCCGGATAAGGCACGCTCCGGCCTTGTGGACGTGCTGGGCGTTCTGAAAAACGTTGAGGGCATCGCCATGATCCATTTTTCCGAAAAGGACGTTGTGCGCCACAGGCTGGTGCAGGAGATCATACGCGCCTACGACAAAGCGCAGGCTGCGAGAAACAGAAAGTAAAGGATGTGTTTTTGATGTCTCATAAAGTATATATCACCAACAAGCAGAACACGGTGAAGGTGCCGTCCGGGCTGCGCATCCTCATCCGCCGCTCGTGCCACGCGGTGCTGGAGGCTGAGCATTTCGAGGGCCCTGCCGAGATCAGCGTCACTTTTGTGGACAACGCCGAGATCCAGCAGCTGAACAAGCAGTACCGGGATAAGGACCAGGCCACCGATGTGCTCAGTTTTCCGTTGGGGCAGGACGGCAAGTACGACATCAATCAGGAGACGGGCGCCGCGATGCTGGGGGATATCGTCATCTCGATGGAACGGGCCATGGAGCAGGCCAATATATACGGCCATTCCCTCCAGCGGGAGGTCGCGTTCCTGACGGTGCATTCCATGTTCCACCTGTTGGGTTACGACCACGAAGCAGGCGGCCTGGAGGCCGTGCGTATGCGCGAAAAGGAGGAGGCGGCGCTCATCCAGCTGGGCCTGCCGCGCACGGTTTCGTACAGCCAGGTGGACTGAGATGAAGCCGCGCTTCGTGGACAGCTTTCTGTACGCCGCCCAGGGCATCCGCACCGCGGTGCGCGAGGAGCGCAATATGCGGTTCCACCTGTGCGCCGCGTTTTACGTTTATCTTTTTTCGCTGTTTTACGGCTTTGGCAAAACAGAGTACATTCTCATCACGCTCATGGTATGCGGGGTTTTGGCGCTGGAGCTTGTCAACTCCAGCCTGGAGCGCACGGTGGAGCGCCCTGCGCCGGACCGGTACATGACTGCGGGCGTGGTGAAAGACATGGCCGCGGGCGCGGTGCTGGTATTCAGCATCGGGTGCGCGGTGTGCGGCGCTGTCCTGTTCTGGGATGTCGCGGCGTTCCGGCGCATGTTCGCTTTCTTTGCGGCAAGGCCGCTGCTGGCGGTGTTGCTGGCCGCGTCTCTTGCCGTGGCGTGGCAGTTCATTTTTGGAAAACGGAAGGAAGGCAAATAATTGCAGCAGGAACAGACAAAATCGATCTTCGTGGCCATCGTGGGCCGCCCCAATGTGGGGAAATCGTCTCTTTTGAACAGAATGGTGGGGGAAAAGGTGGCCATCGTCACCGCAAAACCCCAGACGACACGAACGCGCATCACGGGTATATTGACGCTCGGTGCGGTGCAGTATGTATTTCTGGACACGCCGGGCATCCACCGCCCACGCACCAGGCTGGGCGAGCGCATGGCAAAAGCAACGGCGGATTCCGTGGCCGAGGTGGACGCGGTGGTAATGCTGTTTGAACCGTACGGCGAGCTGACGGAAGCCGAGCAGGCGCTGGTGGAGGACATCCGCGTGAAAAAAGTGCCTGCGCTGGCGGCGGTGAACAAGACGGATACGCTGAAAAAAGAAACAGACCTTGCCGTGCGCATGCAGTTTCTGGAAGAGCTGGGCGTGTTCCGGGGCGTGCTGCCGCTGTGCGTGTCAGAGGACAGGGGCTGTACGGAACTGCTGGACGCACTGCTGCCTTTCGCGGTGGAAAGCCCTCACTATTTCCCGGACGACGCCTACACCGACATGCCGGAAAAGGCTCTCGTGGCGGAGGTGCTGCGGGAAAAGATGCTGCTGAACCTGCGGGACGAGATTCCCCACGGCACGGCTGTGACCGTGGAACGCTTCAAGGAACGCGGAGACAAGGATATCATCGACATCGACGTAAACATCTACTGCGAAAAAAAGAGCCATAAGGGTATGATCATCGGTAAGGGCGGGCAGATGCTCAAGAAAATCGCGTCCGAGGCGCGTGTGGAGTGCGAGGAGTTTCTGGGCGCACGGGTGAACCTGCAGTGCTGGGTAAAGATCAAGGACGACTGGCGCGACAACGATTTTCTGTTAAACAATTTCGGCTTTCAAAAATAAGCGCAGGGCCGGGCAGGAGAAATAAATCCGCCGCGTTCCCTGTTTTTGGACAACATTTCCGCTTATATGCGCGCTACAATGGTGAATAGTACCTGTTAGCGGAGGTGTTCACCATGGAAACAAGCAACTACTGGAAACTGTTTGAAAGTACGGGCCAGGTAGAGGACTACCTTGCCTTTAAGCAGCACGGCACGCAGGAGGAGACACAAAATGCGGACGACGACAATGGGCCTGGTGCTGCGGGCGACAAAGACGGGCGAAGCTGACCGCGCTTTGCTGCTGCTGACGCCGGATGGCCTTGTCAGTGCCATGGCAAAGGGGGCACTGCGCCTGAAAAGCAGGCTGTTCAGCGGTACGGGGCTGTTTTGCTACAGTGAATTCACGCTGTTCGAGGGCAAAACCATGTTTGTTGTGGACGAGGCGGAGGTACGCCAGGTGTTCTGGGGCATCCACGAAAGCGTGGAGCATATGGCGCTCGCCATGTATTTCGCAGAGCTTGCGTCCACGCTCTCGCCCACGGGGCAGGAGGCCGAGGCGCAGCTGCGGCTTCTGCTCAACAGCCTTTACCTGCTGAGTGAAGGAAGGCGCGCTCCGCGTTTGGTAAAGGCCGTGTACGAGCTGCGCGCCATGACGCTGGCGGGCTTTATGCCGGACCTGGTGGCCTGCGCGGATTGTGTGAAATACGAGGGCGGCGCGTTCTGCTTCGATGCACGGAAGGGCCGCCTGTACTGCGGCGAATGCGCCGCGAAGCGCGAGCTGGAATGCAATTTGGACCCGGCGGCGCTGGCGGCCATGCGGCACATCGTGTTCAGCGGGGATGACAAGCTGTTTTCTTTTTCGTTGGCGGAGCACAGCACGCAGCTGCTGGGCGCGGTGACGGGGCGGTGGGCGCTTTATTGTGTGGACAGGCCGCTGCGTTCGCTGGATTTTTTAAATACCGTTCTGGATTAAAGCGTGCGTGCGGCATACATAGATAGACCGTCACCCGGCGCGGGCAAGGCTTGTCTGCGCCGCAATATTTGTTTAGAGTTGGCACGCCCGGCTCCGCGTAACGCCTTTGCGGTCCGATGCGGCGGGCGCAACAGCGGGGTGCTCCCGAAGCGGCTTTGCAGCCGCGGCACGGGAACGTTTCGGATGCTCCGGCGGCACGGCCGCCGGGAAAGGAACCAAGAGGAGAATATGGACGAAAAATACTTAGAAGCACTGGAATTCGACAAGATACGCGCCCGCGCGGCCGACGGCATCGTCTGTCCGGAGGCACGGGGCATGCTGTTGGGGCAGCCCGCATGGGAAACGCCTGACGAGGTGCGTGCGGCGCTGGAGCAGACAGACGCCATGACGACGCTGCTGATCAAAAACGGTTCGCCCCGTTTTTCCTCGGTGGAGAATGTGCGGGGTATCGTGCAGAGAGCGGAAAAGGGCGGCGTGCTCTCCATGGCGGAGCTGCTTACGGTGGCGGACACACTGCGCAACTTCCGTGAGCTGGTGAAATGGTACGGCCTGACGGAGCACGACGTGCTGCCGGTAGACGATTTGTTCTATGCCATGACGCCCCAGCCGACGCTGGAAAAGACGATAAAGGATTCGATTTTGTCCGAAAATGAAATGGCCGACACGGCCAGCGACACGCTGTATGATATCCGCCGCAAGATCCACGCGGCGGAAAATTCCATCCGCGATAAGCTGGACGCCATTACAAAATCACAGTCGGCGTCAAGATATTTGCAGGACGCCGTGGTTTCGCTGCGCAACGGGCGCTTTGTCGTGCCCGTGAAAGCGGAGCACCGCGGCGAGGTGGGCGGCGTCATCCACGACGTTTCTTCCAGCGGTTCCACGTTGTTTGTGGAGCCTACGGCCGTGGTGGAGGCCAATGCAAAGATCCTGCAGCTGCGCAATTTGGAACAGGCTGAGATCGAACGCATTCTGGCAGCATTTTCCGCTCGGACTGCGGCACTGGAGCCGATGTTTACGTTTGGCTACGGAGCGATGCTGGAGTTGGATGTGCTGCTGGCCAAGGCCAGGCTGGCGCTGGACCAAAAGGCCATGAAACCGCAGGTGAACGACGACCATGCGTTCAGTCTTGTGCGTGCGCGCCACCCGCTCATCGATCCGGCTGTGGTCGTTCCGGTAGACATCGCATTGGGCGGCGCTTGCGACACGATGGTCATCACCGGCCCCAACACGGGCGGCAAGACGGTTACGCTTAAAACGGCTGGCCTTTTGTGTGCGATGGCGCAGCACGGCTATCTGATCCCGGCACACGAAAGCAGCTCTGTCTGTGTGTTCGGCGAGATACTGGTGGACATCGGTGACGAGCAGAGCATCGAACAGAGTTTGTCCACATTTTCAGGGCACATCAAAAACATCACAGGAATCCTGAAACTGGCGGGGCCTCAGACGCTGGTGCTTATGGACGAGCTGGGCGCGGGGACCGACCCGGCTGAAGGCGCGGCGCTGGCGGTATCCGTCATCGAGGCGCTGCGCGGTCTTGGAGCGAAGATCATGGCCACCACGCACTATTCAGAGCTGAAAATTTTTGCGCTGGATACGCCGGGCGTGCAAAACGCCTCCTGCGAATTCAATGTGGAAACGCTGCGCCCAACCTACCGCCTTTCTGTGGGCGTACCGGGAAAATCCAACGCGTTCCTCATCAGCCAGAAGCTTGGCCTTGCGCCGGAGATCATTGAGAACGCCCGGGCGCATCTGTCCAACGAGGACCAGCAGTTTGACAATATCCTCAACCAGCTTGAGGATCTGAAGGTGGAGCTGAAGGCGCAGCAGGACGAGGTAGAGCGCCTGAAGCACACGGCCTCTCATGCACTGGAGCAGGCCGAGGAAAAACGTGCTGCGCTTATCCGGCAGGGCGAGGAAGAACTGGCCGCTGCGCGGGAGAAGGCCCACGGTATGGTGCAGGACGTGCAGAACACAGCCTACGGCCTGATGGATGAGCTGCGCAAGCTGGAAAAAGACAAGCAGCTCAGCGCGTCCCAGCGCGCGGCCCGTGCGCGGGAGATCGCGAAAAAGGAAACGGAAAAGCTGTTCGGCAAAACGGACGTGGTGCATGCGCCTCAGCGTACTTTCAAGCCGCTGGACAGCGTAAAACTGGGGCAGGAGGTGCTGATCGCCGAGCTGGACAAGCCCGGTATCGTGACGGCTCTGCCGGACCGTGACGGCATGGTGGAGGTGCGCGCGGGTATTATCAAGACAAAAGTGCCGCTCAACGGCCTGTGCGCGCCGCACAAGCAGCAGCCCGCGCCGCAGAAAAAGTATCAGCCGCGCCGTGCGCCGGCCTCCGCGTCAAGCGGGGATAAGGTAACACGTACGCCCAGCATGGAAATCAACCTGATCGGCATGACGGTAGAAGAAGCTCTGCATGAGGCGGACAAATTTATCGACAACGGCGTGATGAACGGACAAACGACGCTGTACCTCATTCACGGCAAAGGGACGGGCGCGCTGCGCAAAGGCATTCATGAGCATCTGCGCCGTCATAAAAATGTGCGCAGCTTCCGCCTTGGCGTTTACGGCGAGGGCGAAGCGGGCGTTACGGTAGTAGAGCTGAAATAGGGGACGGCACGGGGAAGCCTGCCGCCTGAAGGGGGATTCGCGCCGCGAAAAACAGAAAAGCTTCGGTTCCGGGGAGCGCGTAAAACAGCAAAAGGCCGTGTATCGCATTGGATACACGGCCTTTTGTATATGCCGGGTCCGGGGCAGGCACGCCCCGACAAGAGCATGAAGCAAATTTGACGCCATGACAGAATCGTTCTCCTGCCCTTGGACGCTGAATGAGAGGCTAAAGGTATGATTCTGTCGGAGCTTTATATGCTGCCGGTAAACTGGGATTTCATGCGAAAAAGAATATTCTTACGTTGCAAATAGCTTATCGATTTCCTTTCTATCGCAATCTAAAATCCATTGGTTAAAATTATGATAAATAGGCCACAGTGTTTCTTTGCGTTCTGCAACTAAATCTGCGCCCCTATCATCGTAAATATGATACAAATACACTTCTTCTGTATTTGCAAAATAAACGCTTGAAACCAAGGATGAAATACCGCCCAGGTCGGCTTTAATGATTTCTCTTAGCAGCAGCTCTGGCGAAAAATCAATCTTACACAGATCTCAATAGAGCTGCAATACCATATACTGTTCGTCTCCGTCATTTATCTGTTGCTCCCTTTGTTCGTGGGGAAAAGAAACCAGATTCTGAAGCACACTCAAATCCAATCCGTTTCCATACCCCGGCCCATCTTCGTTGGGATGGGTATCTATCCGTAACAAGTTCGGAGGTTGTGGAAGAGAGCTATATATAGCTTTTGCCCGTTGTAGTGACGCACCGATATATTGGGAATTTACAACCGTATCACGAAGAAGTGAAGCGTCTGAATATACAGGTGTTTCACCTCCTATTTCAAAGCGAATGGCAACGGGGCATTTATAAAACACGGGATGCTCCAGCGTTGGGTTCCCTATTCTAATAAGAAGATTATCAAACCTTTCTGGCAGCATAGAATATCGCTCCTTCCGTAGAGTGCGCCTTCTCATCAGATTTAAGGCAACACCGCACAATTCACGGCTGAAGCCTTAAGCGCCGCCTCGCTTGCAGATTTTCCGGCAACTGTCACAAAAATGCCCGCGAATACACAAAGTATTCGCTGCGCTTTTTGTTTAACCTGCCAAAAAATCTGCCGGCGCGATTCGACTCTTAGAATTGTGCGGTGTTGCCTTAAATTTATTGATTATCCATATTGTAGCATAACTGCATGGCTAATCAACAACAAACTTTCAGGGCTTGCCGGGAGTTTTTTTATAAATCTTTTACGCACTGTCCATTCCGGCAGGATGCGCCGCGTCTTCGGAAACCATGCTTTGGGCGTGATTCTGTCATTTGCCGGCTGCCTAATTCGCCTTGCGGCCGGCGTCATCCGGCTTCGTGCCCGTCGCCGCTTTCAACCGCTCCAGCAGCGCGGCATAGCGCGGCTCCTGCTTCAGTGCGTGCAGCGGTTCAGAGCTCTCCAGTACGAACAGCGCGTTTTCACGCAGAAAATCATCCGATACATCCATGATGCCGGAGGAGGAGAGCCGGTCGAAAAACAGCGGCGAATATTCCTGCGCGCGGCAGCCCGTAACAGCGCTTTCCGCGTAGGCTTCGGCGGCGTCCAGCGCAGCCGGCGTCTTGCCCGCCAGAGCCAGCAATTCGGCGCGTGCCAGCTCATAGTTTCCGTGCATGCCGGGCGCGTTTTCACCATGAAACAAAACGTCCAGACGGCAGGCTGCGTCCAACAGTGCGAGGGCCTTCTCCGTATCCCCGCGCGCACGTGCCTCGGCGGACAGGCTGTATAAGCACAGTCCCGCGTCCCGCACATATCCCCAAAGGCAGGCCTGGTGCAGCTTTTCCGCTTCCTCCGCTTGTCCCGTCTGTCTCAGGATGGATGCTTTCAGCATGCGGGCGTCGTAATCGGGCTGAGGGAGTTTTTCTACGGCGTCCAGCGCACGACCGGCTTCTCCATTCATCATATACAGGCCGGACAGCGTGTAGAATGCGGCCTCACGGGTCTCGGTGTCCGTGCTGTGCGTGCTGTCCTCAAACAGGCGGATGGAGCGTTCCAATTGCTTTTGTACGAACGCTTCGTCTTTCAGGGCCGCCATATAGCGCATATACAGCGATGCGATGCGGAATTTGAGCGCGGTGTCGCCTGGATGGGAAAGCAGAATATCTTCACAATAGGCGCAGGCTTCTTCGGCGCGGCCGCTTTCAAACAGGACGCGTCCTTTTTCCCAGATGGCTTTCAGTTCTTCCTCGGAAAGAAGAGGCCGAAAATCCAGCAGTGTGTCGGGTGTGGTGCCCAACGCCCGCGCCAGAGGGCACAGCAGCAGAATATCCGGGTAGGCACTGGCCGTCTCCCATTTGGACACCGCCGCGGCGGTAACGCCCACGGCCTCGGCAAGCTGTTCCTGCGTCAGTCCCTTTTGTCTGCGCAGTGTTTGGATGGTTTTTCCGGTTGGCATTTCCATTTCGGCAAATTCCTTTCGTTTCTTTTGGGCCCGGTTCCATCGTAACATACGAGCGCCGCGTATACAATGGAGCTGATGTTGAACGCAGATGCGGTTTTTTTGAATTGAATTCAAGCTGCGGACGGTGCGGGGCAGAGAAAACGCACTCCAACCTCCGGCATATGTTTCGGAAGGCGGAGCGCGCTGTGAAATAAAGAAAAATGTGCTTCAGGAAAGTGTGGCAGACAGCCCGGCGGCATGCTTGGCGCGCTGGGAACGGCGCAGTCTCTGCTTGACGCGGCTCACAAGGAACACGAACAGGCACATCAGCGCGGGAGTGGCGGCGGCAAATACGCCCAGCAGCGTCCACGCACGCCCTGAAAGAGGGGAAAGGCCAAACAGCGGCCCCAGCAGGACGCATGCACCGATGAAGCCCACGCCCATGGCGGCCACGATGGCAAAGCGCCATCTGGACAGAGGCCAGCACAAAAACAGCAGCACCATAAACCCTGCCGTGCCCGCCAGCAGCGTGCACACAGTGGAGATCTGCTCCATGGGAAGGCCCATCCCGGAGCCGATCCACATCACGGCCAGCAGGTTCACCACATTGACCAGCCCGCCGGGCAGTGCGTTCAGCAGCACGCTGCGCATAAAGCTGCCGCGTACACGCCCATAGGATGGCTCGAATGTCAGCAGGAACGAAGGAACGCCGATAAGCAGCCCGCTGAGCAGACTGATCTGCGCGGGCACCAGCGGATAGGGCATGGCCGCAAACAGAAGAACCAACGAAACAACGAATGAGAAGATGTTTTTTACAAGGAACAGTGTGGCCGAACGTTCGATATTGTTGATGACACGCCGCCCCTCTTTGACGATCTGCGGCATGGCAGAAAAATTGGAGCTCAGCAGCACCAGCTGGGCCACATGCTGCGCGGCCTCGCTGCCTGCCGCCATGGCGATGCTGCAATCCGCATCTTTTAAAGCCAGCACGTCGTTTACCCCGTCGCCGATCATGGCCACGGTGCGGCCCGTGTCCTTCAGCGCGCAGATGAGCGCGCGCTTTTGCTGCGGCGTCACACGGCCGAACACGGCATGCGCCTGCGCCGCGCCGCGAAGGTCCGCGTCTTCAGGTACGCGGGACATATCCAGATAATGTTCCGCGCCCTCCACGCCCGCCCGGCGCGCAACTTCCGCCACGGATACCGCGTTATCGCCGGAGATGACCTTTACATCCACGCCCTGTGCCTTGAAATAGGCCAGTGTTGCAGGTGCATCCGCACGGATTTTATCCGAAAGCACCACAAAGCCCAGCGCCTGCGGATCGTGCTGCAGCGTACCGCCCTCCAGCACGCCGTGTCCGCGCGCCAGCACCAGCACGCGCCGTCCTGCCGCCAGCTGCGGCTCTACCGTACCCCGGAAGGCGGCATACCCGCCGCCCAGCACGATCTCCGGTGCGCCGAGGATGTATTCGTCTCCGTCTTTCAGCACCAGAGCACCCCACTTGCGCTCGGAGCTGAAGGGGACGGCGGCTTTGGGCTGCCAGCCGCCGCCCAAAGCGCCGAAGCGTGCCCGCAGAGCCTGCGCCGTGGCGTTGTCCTCGCCCGCGGCGGCGGTAAAGCTGCCCAGCAGCTCTGCCAGTGCGCCGCCCTCCATGCCCGGTACGGGGATGGTTTCCAGCACTTCCATGCAGCCCTCGGTGATGGTGCCTGTTTTGTCCAGACACAGCGTGTCCACCCGGGCCAGATTCTCGATGCAGGAAAGCTCGTGAACCAGCGTTTTGCTGCGCGCCAGGCTGATGACGCTCACGGCCAGCGCTACGCTCACCAGAAGGTAAAGCCCCTCGGGGATCATGCCGATGATGGCGGCCACGGTGGAACTCATGGCGTACTCCAGCCCTGTGTGAAGAAAGAAATACTGCTTTGCAAACATGATGACGAATACGGGGATGATGGCAATGCTGATGAAACGCAGCAGCCTGTCCAATGCGCGCATCATCTCCGAGCGGTGACGTTTGCGGCGCCGGGCCTCGCCGGTGATGCGCGCGGCATAACAGTCGGTGCCAACCTTATCCAGCCGTGCCGCGCACGCGCCGGTCACCACAAAACTGCCCGAGAGCAGCGTGTCCCCGGGGCGTTTTTGCACAAGCTCTGCCTCGCCTGTCAGCAGCGCTTCGTTTACCTCCAGCGTCCCGTCCGCAACAACGGCGTCCGCGCACACCTGGCTGCCCGGGCGCAGCAGCACAATGTCGTCCAGTACCAGCTCGTCTGTGGGGACGGTGCGCGTTCGGCCGCCGCGGACCACACAAGCCGTGCTGCCCGAGAGCAGTGTCACCTTGTCCAGCGTGCGTTTGACGCGCAGCTCCTGCACAATGCCGATGAACACATTGGCGGCCACAATGCCCAAAAACATCATGTCGCGGTATGCGCCAACAGCGAACAGGCAGGCGGCCAGCGCCACGAACACAAAATTGAAAAAGGTAAATACGTTGTCCCGCACGATCTGCCATTCTGTTTTGGAGAGGCTGTCCTGCGCGGCGTTGTTCCATCCGGCGGCCCGGCGCTGGGCCGCCTGTTCCTCTGTAAGCCCTGTTTCCGGTGTGGGGCAAAGCCGCTCCACAGGGCGGCGTTCAGAGCGTTTGCGGTTTTGCTTCATGGTCGTATGCTTCCTTTTTCCGCGCGGCGCGCCGCGCTGTATTTGGAACGTGAAAAATGTCCTTTGCTTATCATTACGAGGCAGAAACGGCCCATGCTACAAGCCCGCATACAAAACCTGCGACGCGCGCCCCTTTGGTTTGACATGTTTTTCGCTCCGGGTGTACTACACTCGGAGAAGAGGGGGCGGCGACATGCGCGGTGTGATCTATGTGGATATTCTGTTTTTTGTCAATGCCCTCATCGGATATTTTCTGCTGCGGGGCGCGGCGCTGCTGGCCGGGCGCATCGCCGCCGATTGGCGCATCTTTCTGGGGGCGGCCGCCGCGGGCCTTTCTTCGCTGCTGCTGCTTTTGCCTCCTCTGCCGCAATGGCTCATGTGGGGGGCAAAAATCGGCAGCGCGGTGCTCATCGTATTCGCCAGCTTCCCGGTGCACAATGTGCGCGGCTTCCTGAAATGCTGCTTCTGGTATGTGTTTCTGAACATTGCGCTTTCAGGCGCGGTATTTGCGGCTACATACTATGGTGCGGCGCAGAATGTCAGCACCAATAACCTGTCGGTGTATTTCAATGTTTCCCCTTTGCTGCTTATCGGGTGCATTGCCGGCGTATATCTGGCCGTACAGCTTTGCGCATGGGCATTCGGCCGGCCGCAGCAGGTGCGGACCATACCGTTCACCGCCCGGTTCGAGGATGGCTGCGTGCAGGGGCTGGCGCTGGTGGACACGGGGTTTTCGGTCCGCGACCCCATCACGGGAACGCCCGCGTTTCTGCTCAGCTTTCCCGCGGTGCGCGGCGCGCTGCCGCCTGGGCTGCTGCGGGCGCTGGCGCTTTATTTCGACGACGGCGCCATGGAGACGGGAGGCATGCCGCTGCGGCTTATCCCCACCAAAACGGCGGCGGGCACCCGTGCCCTGCCTGCGGTGCGCGTACGTGAACTGGTGTTGGAGGCAGACGGCGCGCCCCGCCGCTATACGGGCGTGTGTGCGGTGTTCACGCCGGAGCCTCTGGCGGACGGCGGCTTCTGCGCCATCGTACCCGCGGAGGGAGGGGTTTGCGGAGCCTGACGCAGCCGCCGGGCGAACAAAGACGCAGCTTCCGGCCGCACAGGGCGCCGCGCTGCCTGCAGACCATACAAAGGAGAAGAAAAATGCCACTGCTTGCATCACTGCGCACGGGGCTGGCGGCCCTGTGCAGGAAATTCATCATCTGCATCCGCCTGCCGGACTACGCTTATTATATCAACGGGCCGGAAACGCTGCCTCCGCCGCTGAGCAAAGAAGAGGAAAAGGTCGTTTTTGCCGGCCTGGAGGCCGGAAACCCCGACTGCCGCGATGTGCTTATCGTTCACAATTTGCGGCTGGTGGTCTACATCGCAAAAAAATTCGAGAGCAAAACGGCCTCTGTGGAGGACATGATTTCCATCGGTACCATCGGGCTCATCAAGGCGGTGAATACTTTCGTCCCGTCGAAAAACATCAAGCTGGCCACTTATGCCAGCCGGTGTATCGAAAACGAGATCCTGATGTACCTGCGCAAGAGCAGCAACAAGCGGCAGGAGAGCAGCATCGACGAACCCCTGAACACCGACTGCGACGGCAACGAGCTGCTGCTTTCGGATGTTCTGGGGACAGATGGGAACCAGGTGGGAGCCGATTTGGAGCAGGCGGCGGAAAAAAATATGCTGCTGGAGGCGGTGGGCCGCCTTTCCGCACGGGAGAGGCAGATCATGGAGCTGCGCTTCGGCCTTTCGGGCGGGGCGGAGCATACGCAGAAGGAAGTGGCGGATATGATCGGCATTTCCCAAAGCTACATTTCAAGGCTGGAAAAGCGCATCATCAAACGGCTGAAAGGCGATTTGGAACGCATTTCCTGAACAGAACAAACGTAAAACGGCGGGCCGGGTAATTTTCCCAGCCCGCCGTTTGGATTGTACGCCGCCGCAGGGCCAATACTCCGGGCAAGACGTTTTGCTTGGAGGAGAGGATACTTTGTATTATCACAAGGTGGAGATCTGCGGCGTGAATACCGCAAAGCTGCCGGTCCTGAAGGAAAAGGAGAAAATGGAACTCATCGTCAAAGCGCAGGCGGGCGACAAGGAAGCCCGCCAGAAGATGATCAACGGGAATCTGCGGCTGGTGCTGAGCGTTGTGCAGAAATTCACAGGCCGGGGGGAGAATCTGGACGATCTGTTTCAGGTGGGCTGCATCGGACTCATCAAGGCCATCGACAATTTCAACCCAGGGCTGGGCCTTCGCTTTTCCACCTACGGCCAGCCCATGATCATCGGCGAGATACGCCGTTTTCTGCGGGACAACAACGCCATGCGCGTCAGCCGTTCGGTGCGGGATGTGGCGTACAAGGCCATGCAGGCACGGGAGCTGCTGCAAAAGAAGCTGGGGCGGGAGCCTAACGTGCGGGAGATATCCGAGGCGGTGGGCCTGCCGCAGGCGACTGTTACGCTGGCGCTGGAGAGTGTGGTGGAGCCGGTTTCCCTGTATGAGCCTGTATACAGCGACGGCGGCGACACCATCTATGTGATGGATCAGGTGGGCGAGACAGGCTGTGAGGAAAATTGGATCTCCTCCATCCAGTTCCGCGACACCGTCAGCAAGCTGTCGGACCGGGAGAAAAAAATCATGTCCCTGCGCTACCTGGCAGGTAAAACGCAGGTAGAGGTTGCGGGGGAGATCGGTATCAGCCAGGCGCAGGTGAGCCGTCTGGAAAAAAACGCGCTGGAGCGCATCAAAAAACAGCTGTGACACCGCATGAAAAACGCGCCCCGGGACAAAATGTTCCGGGGCGCGTCCCAGACTGTTGAAAAAGCCAGAAAGGTAAAAGAAACGTCCGGGGAAAAAGCTTGAAAAAGGGGTGGTGAACCCCTTTTTCATTTAAAATAACCCCGCGCCGTGCGCGGCGAACGGGGCCGCAGGCCCTGTTCGTAGGCAGCTTGGCGAAAAAGCTGGGCTTTTCCGCCAAGCTGACGCGCCCCGGGACAAAATGTTCCGGGGCGCGTTTTGGGTTTGTTTGCGTCGGCAATGCGGCTATTCCGCGGCAACCGTGGCAGCCTGTTTCTGCCTGCTCAGTTTTTTTTCGCTTTCCACGCCGTAGCTCAGCAGCGCGCGCTGCAGCGTACGCACATTTTTGAAGTGGATCCCAGTGATATCCGCGTCGAAAGCGGCGGACGCATTGGCGGTGTTGTCGTCAATGAAAATGGATTCCGCTGCCGAAAGACCGTATTTGGCCAGAAGCGCATGGTAGATGCGCAGGTCGGGCTTGGTCAGCTTTACCTCACAGGAAGCAACTCCGCCGTCGAACAGCTGCCAGAATTTGCGCTGCTGCAGCATTTCCAGCACGTCCCAGGAAATATTAGAAAGGTAAAACACGCCGTATCCGCGCTTTTTCAACCGCTTGATGAGCTGCACGGTGTCGTCCTTGGTGCGCAGCATATCGTACCAGTCGTCCAGAATAACGCCCACCTCAAAGGAACGGCGCAGAGCCGCGCCCTTTTCGCGCATGATGCGGTCGCCTTCCTCGCGGGTGAGCAGGCCGGCGTCCATCTGCAGCCATTCCTCACTGCCGAAGGTAATGTCGTAGAGCTGGTCCTCCACACGTTCGTTCATGAAATGGTCGACGAGGAATTCGCGAGGGTCAAAATCCACCACGACGCCGCCCAGATCAAAAATAATATTTTTATACAAAACGTTCACCTGTCCTGTGCGGGGGAACGCGTTCCCCTGGATTCTGCGCGCCTTGTCCGGGGCGCCCGCCGCCGCGCGCGTGGACGGCCGGGACCCAAAAAGCGGCTTTCGGCAGCTTTTTCACTATTATACAACATTTTTTGCGGTATAGAAAGGGCTTCGTTCGGAATAGGTATGGAATGCCGGCGTGTAGCCGGAGAAGGGAGGTTGTCGTTATGACAGTATATGAGCTGTGCGAACGGGACGTTGTAAATGTTACCACAGGCCAGAACCTTGGTAAAGTGGATGATATTTCCTTCGAGCCGGAGACGGCCAGCATCACGGGCGTTATCCTGTACGGGCGGCTAAAGCTGTTCGGCCTGCTGGGCCGGGAGGAGGACACGGCCATCCCGTGGGGAGACATCGAAAAAATCGGGACGGATGTTCTTTTGGTGCGCACGGCGGTATCCGCGCCGCCCAGGAGCAGAAAAAAATTGTTTGGAGTGAAATAAAATGGGTTGACAAGGTGTTTTATAATAATGAAGTGGAAAACGTAAAGTTTTTGAAAAGCGGAAGATTGGCATTTGAAAATCGGGAGGACGTTTGACGTGCAACAGATCGGACCCGGTGCGCAGCCCACGCGTTTTGCAAAGCTGCGCGCCTCTTTCTGGCTGAGCGCCGTATGGTCGGTGCTGGTGCCAACTGTTTTTTTTGTTACGATGGAGTGGATCCACCGCGGTACGCTGGGCGGCGATTTCTGGAGTGCCCGCGTGCAGCCGCATCCCTGGGGCTTTATTTTTGAGTGGCTGTTTCTGGTGCTGCTGTATGTGTTCATCAGCCAGCTTTCGGGCCTGCACTGGCTGGCCACGCTGCTTACAGGCATCATCAGCAACGTGCCGGGGACCGTCACCTATTTTAAGCTGGAGATGCGCGGCGAGCCGTTTCTGCCTTGGGATATCACCCAGGTAGGGGACTTTGCCGGCGTGGCCGGCAAGGTGGAGCTGGACATACAGCCCACGATGCTGTGGACGCTTGCAATTTTCCTTGTGCTTTTGGCAGCGAGCTGCTTTTTGCGTATGCCCTATAGAAAAGAGACGCGCTGGCGCTGGCGCATCGGCAGCGCGGCGGTTTCGGGCTTTTTGTGGTGCCTGCTGGTGTTCGGCGTATACCTGAACGCCTCCATGTGTGAATTTTTCGGCATTTATTCCGATATGTGGATGCAGGACCGTTATTACAAAAACTACGGCGTCATCACGGGGTTCATGACGAATCTGCAGGTGCTGGACATCGAAGCGCCGGAGAACTACTCTGAAAAATCGGTTCTGGAGCTGGCCGCCCGCGTGGAAGAGACGGCCGAAACGGCGAAGCCGCTGTATAAGGAATCCTACGCGGCCACGGCGGACGCGCCCGAGCAGCGGCCCAATATCATCTTTGTGATGAACGAATCGTTTTGGGATGCCTCCCGCCTGGAGGGCATATCCTATGACCGGGAGCTGACGCCCAATCTGACGGCGCTGAAAAACGAGGCGGCCTACGGCTACTGCTATACACCGTCTTTCGGCGGCGGAACCTGTGATGTGGAATTTGAGGCGCTGACGGGTTTTTCAGTGGAGCATCTGCCTGCGGGCAGCAAGCCCTATCAGCAGCATGTCACCCATGATATGTTTTCTCTGCCGCAGTATCTGCGGGCGCAGGGCTACGATACGCTGGCCGTGCACGGATACTACCGCAAGTTCTGGAGCCGCAACACTGCGTACCCCTACCTCGGCTTTAACGAGTTCATCGCCGCCGAGGATTTTGTGAACCCGCACACCCGCCGCGGCTTTATCTCGGACGCAGCCATGACGCAGCGCATTATTGAGGAATACGAAGCGCGGGACGGCGGCGCACCGCTTTTCATCCATGCGGTGACGATGCAAAACCACACGACCTACGACGCAAGCCGTTACGCGGCGGACGAACTGGTGAAGATCACGGAGCATCCCGGTCTTTCCACGCAGACGCTTTCCCAATTGCAGGATTTTGCAACGGGCGTGTATGAGGCGGACGCGGCGCTGGGCGCTCTGGTGGATTATTTCCGCAATGTGGACGAGCCCACCATCATCGTGTTTTGGGGCGACCATTTCAACCCCGTGGGCAAGGGCTACGAGCTGTTTGAAAAGACGGGCTATATCGAAAAGGGAGATACCGGAAGCCCGGACCTGCACCGCACGGACCTGATGATCTGGAGCAACTACGGCGGCGCCTCCATCGACCTGGGCACCATCGCGGCCTATGATATCTCGCCTGTAATGATGGACCTGTACGGCCTGGAAAAGCCGCTGCTGTTCGAGTATCTGACAGACAGCCTTTCGGTGATGCGTGCGCGCACCCGCGGTGTTACCGTGGAGACGGACGGCTCCTTCAGCGAGGAAATGACCGAGGCGCAGCGGCAGTGCTATGACGGCCACTGGCTGCTGCAGTATGACCTGATGTTCGGCAAGCCGTACCTGGAAGATTACACGCCGCAGGAATGAACGGCAAAAAAACGCGCTGTACAGCGAAAAACACTTGTAATCCGAGCGCGGGTATGGTATACTGATTCGGCAATACGCACGCATGTCTTTGGCGTCCGGTGCCTTCGGGTGGCGCGCCATGCAGGACATGCGGAGGAAAAAACAAATTTTAGGAGGACACAATTATGGCAGTAGTATCTATGAAACAGCTTCTTGAAGCCGGCGTGCATTTCGGTCATCAGACCCGCCGCTGGAACCCCAAAATGGCGAAGTATATCTTCACCGAGCGCAACGGCATTTATATCATCGACCTGCAGAAGACTGTGAAAAAGCTGGATGAGGCTTACAGCTTTGTGCGCGACACGGCCACCGCCGGCGGCAGCATTCTGTTCGTGGGCACCAAAAAGCAGGCGCAGGATTCCGTGCGTGAGGAAGCCACCCGCTGCGGCATGCACTATGTCAACGCGCGTTGGCTGGGCGGCATGCTGACGAACTTCCGCACCATCCGCCGCCGTATCGACCGCATGGAGCAGATCAATAAAATGCGCGAGGACGGCACTTTCGACATGCTCCCCAAGAAGGAAGTTGCGAAGCTGGAGCTGGAGCTGGAGAAGCTTGAAAAATTCCTGGGCGGCGTGAAGACGATGGATAAGCTGCCCGCCGCCATGTTCATTGTGGACCCGCGCAAGGAGCGTATCGCTGTTGCCGAGGCCCGCAAGCTGAACATCCCCATCGTGGCCATTGTCGACACCAACTGCGATCCGGACGAGATCGACTACGTCATTCCGGGCAACGACGACGCCATCCGCGCTGTAAAGCTGATCGCGGGCGCAATGGCGGACGCTGTGCTGGAGGGCCGTCAGGGCGAGCAGATGGACGAGGCCGAGGCTGAAGAAGAAGTCGCGGCTGCTGAATAATCGAACAGGGGGAAAAGAAAAATGGCATTTACCGCTTTAGATGTTAAGAAGCTGCGCGAACAGACCGGCTGCGGCATGATGGACTGCAAAAAGGCGCTCACCGAGTCTGACGGCGATTTTGACAAGGCTGTCGAGTATCTGCGCGAAAAGGGTCTTGCCGCCGCCGCGAAAAAGGCAGGCCGCATTGCCGCCGAGGGCATGGTCTACGCTGCGGCCGACGTGGCAAACAAGGTGGGCGTTGTCATCGAAGTGAACGCCGAGACCGACTTTGTTGCGAAAAACGACAGTTTCCAGACCTTTGTAAAAGAAGTTGCAGACGTTGTCATGGCGCAGAATCCCGCCGACGTGGAGGCTCTGATGGCCTGCAAGCTGGGCGAGCAGACGGTAGAAGCCGCGCTGCAGGAAAAGATCCTTGTCATCGGCGAGAACATTAAGATCCGTCGCTTCGCGCGCTTCGAGGGCGTTTGTTCCGCTTATGTGCACGGCGGCGGTACGCACGGCGTGCTGGTCCAGTTCGACACCGACGATGCGACGGCTGCGAAAGCTGAGTTCACGGCGTTCGGCAAAGACATTGCCATGCAGATCGCCGCGGCCAATCCCGGTTATCTGTGCGAGGCCGAGGTGCCAGCGTCTGTGATCGAGAAAGAGAAGGAGATCCTGCTGGCGCAGATCAGCAACGACCCGAAGCTGGCCGGCAAGCCCGAGCCTGTGAAGGTGAAGATGGTCGAAGGCAAAATCGGCAAGTTCTACAAAGAGAACTGCTTGGTGGATCAGGCATATGTCAAGGAGCCGGATATTTCTGTCTCCAAGTATGTTGAGAACACCGCTAAAGAGCTGGGCGCGGACATCGAGATTGTCAAGTTTGTGCGTTTTGAGAAGGGTGAAGGCCTGGAGAAGCGCGCCGACGATTTTGCGGCCGAAGTTGCCAGCATGATGAAATAAGCGTATCGTTGTCCATAAGTTTCCCAGATTGTCCACGAAAGAAGACCTCGTTGTCCGAGGGATATCCCGGACGGGCGACCAGCAAGGAATTCTAAGTGGGTATAGGGTATAAGGGCAAGAAACAGTAGCTATTAAGAGAGAGACGTTCAACATGAGCGTCTCTCTTTTTTTATTGCTCTGAGATACCCTGCTACCACCTCTCATCAACTTCAAAACACGAAGGGGAAATGAAGCCCCGGAGAGGCAGAAGCAGGCTCTACATACTGACAAAAGGAAAGTACCCAATAACACCCGAAAAGCCCTGTATAAGGCCGTTTTGCAGCGGTGGGGGATGTTCTGATAGGGACCTGGCAGTACCCTTATGATTGAATGGCGCTGAGCGGTTGAAAGTGAGTATACCGGGATTTCTTTGGTGCTGCGGGATTGCTCATTTGTAAAGTCGGGTTTCTTGTTAAATCTCGCCGGGGTATGCCCTTATTGGCCACCTGCACCCCCTTGTTTTAATCCTGCGAGGGGAGAACAAGGGGATAGCCCCACGGACAACGAGGGCGTCAGCTACGGACAACGGAGAAAACAGGTGACAATCGTTCGGATACAGGCCGCCCGCACGGAAGTGTGGGCGGTTTTTTGACGCCAGGCCTGCGCGCCCAATATTTAACAGATTCGTCATTGCTTTTTTGCATTTAATATGTTAAAGTATTAAAGCAATATCGGGAATGATATAAAAACGGAACCATCAAAAAGGACGAGGTGCATCATGGCAGAAAAAAATACCCGCAGAGACAAAGACATGGATGTGCTGTTCAAAGCGATCCTTTCTTTGGAAACGCTGGATGAATGCTACGATTTCTTCGAGGACCTCTGTACGATGAAAGAACTGGCGGATATGGTGCAGCGCGTGGAGGCGGCCAAGATGCTGCTGAGCGGCAATACATACGAGCAGATCGTCAAAAATGTCGAGATCAGCACAGCGACCATCAGCCGGATTAATCGTTGTATCCAATATGGAAGCGGCGGTTACGAGAAAATTCTGAATCGTGCAGAAAAAGCCAGTAAAATCAAGGGTTGAGTTTTTGAGCAGAAGTAGGGTAGTGTAGGAAAATGTAGGAGATTTTGTGCAACTCCTACATTACTCCTACACTACTTCTACACTATATTCCTACACTCTATTTTATTTTTTCTATCTCTTCTTTTAGCCAAGAAATTTCACGTTTGGTGTATATTCTTTCGGTGAGGTCACTTATCTCATGACCGACCATGTACTTGATGGCGTACTCATCGACTTTATATTTCTTCGCCATTGTTATAAAGTGCTTTCTACCATCGTGAGGCTTGTGTGCGGGATTTAGATGAAGGTTGTCTCGAACTGTATAGTATCGGCTTTTAAATTTGTCATACGTCAGCATCAAGTCGTTGCTCTTAGTGAATTTTCCCGTGGCATTTAACAGATATTCACTATGCAGCTCGACTGCTTCGTCGTATTTCTTTTTTACAAGGTCTAAAATTTTGGAGTGGATTGGAACGATTCGGTCTATACCGGCATCCGTTTTCATTCCGCCAGAAAATGTTCCATTTTCCAAGTCGACATTTTCGAGCCTTATCAATCCAAGCTCTTGAGGCCGCCATCCAGAATAGCACTGTATAAGGATTGTCTCAATTGTCGGAAAACGGTCTATGTTGTTCCACAGGGTTTCCATTTCTTCTTCGGTGTAAGGGATATGGGCGTCTTTCTGTGAGTCTTCGTTTTCTTTTATGACCTCGTCAGACACGTTGAACGTCCTGGCATAGTTTTTATCTACGATTTCATATTCCAGCGCATAGTCAAACATGACGTTGAACATTGACTTGATTTTTAGTTTGAGACTTGGCGTTGTGTGGCGCTCTATACCTTTCACTATGCATGTTCCATCTTCCATACAACCTTTGATATGACGAGGTCGAACGTCCATAGCACGCATGCTGTATATGGCGGAACAATATCTCCAACACATTTCCATGTTTCGAAAGCTTTCAGGATTTTTAAGTTTCTTTTTATGATCTTCGCTCCACTTAGCAAACAGCTCGCTCATGGTAAGAGCTAAGTCCAGGTCATATGGGTTTTTATGATATTCTACAAGCGCGTTGTACGCATCGTTATATGTAGGAAAAAATGCATCAGGCTTTAATAGCTTAGATATGGGTTTACCTTTTTCATCTTTGCCAACCGTAACCATAACCCGAAAAGGGTTTTTTAGGTTACGGTTTTTTATTTTACTGATTTGTCCGAATCCGTTTGGCAGCCGTTTTCTCTTGTTGTTTTTGCTCCTTGGCTTCCGAGCCGGCGCACCATCTTGCAACGGGTATCCGCAGTGTGGGCATGACAAAGCCTTATCGCTTACTTGCAGTTCACACTCATGGCATTTTATGAGCATTATTTTCACCTTTTATTTTTCATGATTTTACTGGCTTTGGTCTCGGTGTTCTCTATCTTATACGCCAGCTTCTTTAGTTGTAAAGCTCCGGCGATGATGAGACCAAGTTTAATAATACCTTTTGTTTCAATTTTGTCTTCGTGGTTTATCTCTCCTCCGTTTAGAGTGTAGACTTTATTTAGATATTTGGCCGTTCCATAAAGTTTCTTTCTCATATCGCTACCTCCGCAATAATTGCAACGCCTCTTATGAAGGAGGTCATTGCTATGACTGATGAAAAAATTCTGATGAAAAAATTAGATGAAATGGTGCTAAAAGGACATGGTGAAGAGTTGGTGTATGCTTGCAGTATTGCGGCGGGCGCGGCTATTGGAGGATATCAAAAGGGCGAACGTAGGCGAATACTAGCAGCGGCAATCATCGGTGCAATTAGTTTTATGTGCGCAAACGAGATTAAAGAGAAGATCAGAAAAAATAGAAATAGCAAAGACGAAAGCGAAGAAGGGTCCTGACAAGGGCTCTTCTTTTTTATAAAAGAGGTATGCAGAATGAAACTATTTTTAGATGAAGAAGAAAAAAGCCAGCTAAGGAGGCTTAGGCAGCTAGAAAAGGCAGGTGTACGAAGAATGACGCAGGATGAACTGAAAAAAATAGAACACGCTGAGCGAATGCATTCTTATCGACTGAATTTGGGACTTTCGATATTTGCTCTGATAATATCGTTGCTTTCACTTATTCAAAAATTTTTCCTATAAGGCAACCGAGAAGAGAGTCTGAGCCAATGCTTCCGAGAAATGATATAATGATTGCGATAATAGATATTATAAGCGGCCAACGACGGTAAAATTCTTCACTCTTTTGACGTTCGTAGTCATCCAAGAGTTCGTCGCTTAGAATGACTCTTGTGTCGTCTGTAAAATCGTAATCGGAGAAATCAAGCAAACCCGGTCTGAACTTCTCCTGTAAAGCGTAATAGTCTGAGATGTCTGCCTTTTCTAACACCAAACCTAGTGTTTCATGTCTGACTATTGTATCGCATATTCTCATTTGCTCTTTAGTCACAAAAAAATTTCACATCTTTTCATTGGTTGATTTCTTGTTGAATATCATATAAGATGATGTAGGAATTGTCAACTCCTACACAAAGTTGAATCTAGATAAGAGCATCGGTATGATAAGCAGCAGCACATCAACCTGTCCTACGTGCGGAGGAAAATTAAAACCATATGATAAGGTTCTGCGTATTGTACGTACGAAAGGCCGCAAAACAAAACGTGTTTCTATAAGACGCCTCCGCTGTACCGAATGTGGGGGCCTACACAGAGAGATTCCTCAATACATATGTCCGTATAAGCAATATGAGAAAGACGTCATACAGGGCGTCCTGGAGGGGCTTATAACCTGTGAAACCCTCGGCTATGAAGATTATCCCTGTGAGATGACAATGCGTCGATGGTTGGCTTCGCACAAATTGCGTCTCCTTTTATGGAGAAATCCATAAGTATCAAGGAGGAATTGTAGAATGAAACTCGTACCGACAGAACATATACCGGGAAGGTGTGCGAAGCATGATTTGCAGAAGCTCATTGAAGAATTTATAAATGGTGAAGCTAAAGTTGTGAATGTAGACTTTAACGAACACGATTATAGTTCCAGTAAGAGCTGTGCTGGGTGCTTTCATAACGCCATAAGACGGTCTGGATATTCAGTTAAGGTATGTAGGCGTGGCGACAAGGTGTTCCTTTATAAAATGTGATTTTTCAAGAAAGATCGAGCTCTGAACAAGGGCTCTTTCTTTTTGCGCAAAATTTACATCCTCTATTGTGAAAGGAGGAAATAGCTCGTGCACGGGCAAAAAGAGGTCTGAGTCGTAAGATTCAAGACCTTTTATTTTTTTTCTGCATTTTCCACTCACATTGTTTTGAGAAAACGCAGAACGTATTCTAGAATGGTGTCAGAAAGGAGAAAAACCATTATGGATGTACAAAAATTTGAACTATGCGAAGGTCCTGTCGAGAGTATTGAGTTCCCTCCAGGCTCCGTACCTGTACACATCGCTGCCAAGGTTTATGGCAGAGACTCATGTTGGGTGCGGGCGGGGATTCTGTGCAAATGGCTCCCAATTGGGATTGCCACAAGGGACAACAAACCGGTACCACCTTATATCGAGGAGATGGACTCTAGGAAAGGCAGAATCGCCTATTATATTTCTCCGAGGAAATTGTGGGAGGACACCGGGTATGTTTGGAAAGGAGAGCGGTAGTATGAGCACGGTCATACGTCCGGAGCTATCTAAGAGCAGTAAATATTGGATTGACCGGCACCGATACTATGAGCTGAAACACTTTTGTCTTCAGTATCCGATATGGAAAAAAGCTGCTCAGCTGCTCGATGCCTTGAGTAAAAGTCCGTCGCTCTTGGAAGAATATATAAAATCCGGGCGTATCAGCGATCCGACAGTGGATTGTGCTGAGGCGAGATCTTTTTATCTGGATAGAATTGATCTGCTTGAGCGAACGGCTGAAAACGCTGCGCCAGAGATTGCGAAATACCTTGTAACGGGAGTGACCTCTGGCGTATCCTATGATTTCCTTAAATCTAGATTAGACATACCCTGCTGCAAGGAGACTTATTACGACTTGTACAGACGCTTTTTCTGGCTTCTCGACAGAGAGCGTAAGTAATTTGTCTCTTGAATCACCTTGCGCAGCGTGATATACTATCTACACAACGAACTGGAGGTTGACTCGAATGCTCACAAAAGAGGATTTGCAAGCGATTGGAGAGCTGGTCCGTTCAGAAGTGCGTGCCAGCGAAGAGCGCATGACAGCTAGAATTTCCGAGTCAGAAGAACGCACAAAGACGAGCATTATGGCATACATCGAGAATGATGTGAAGAAAGAGATTCGTCAGATTGCGGACGGTCACAAGATGCTTGCTGAAAAAATGGACCGGATGGAAACCAAAATCGACAGATTGCAGGATCAAGTGGATACAATTCAGGGTGAACTCACCACGCAGGAAATGGTTATCACCCGCCGGTTTCGTGTTGAATAACAGTTAGTAAGGCCCGCTCAGGAGTTTAGCCGCTCTTGGGCGGGCTTTTTATTTTTTCGGTACGTAGGTGACGAAAATATGTGATATTTTTGTATTTGAAAAAAAAGCCCGGGGTGGATTTTTTGAAAAATCATTTACAAGGAGGATGTGTATGGATTGGCTTATCGTATTCATCGGGATAGTGATTGGCGCTGTGGTGACTGCGTACGTATTTTGCAGAAATTTTGTAGGGACTTTGCGTGTGGACCAATCAGATCCGACAGATGCACCATACTTGTTTCTGGAAATTGAGAAGGGTATGGGCGATATTTCCCGGAAAAAGTATGTCCTTCTCCGAGTCAACACCGAAAGCTATATTCCGCACGATTAACACGTTCTGTTATGGAACCTAATCCGTTTAACGAAAGGAGAAACAAAAATGTATGATGAAATCAAAGCAAAGTTAGACGAGGAAATTATGGACCAGCTTTCGGTTCTGTCCGATATGGATGTAGGGAGCGATAAGAGAAAAACGGCAGTTGACGATTTGGTGAAGCTGTACCGTCTGAGAATCGAGGAGACCAAGAATGATCGAGACTTTATTGAAGGAGTGAATGCCCGAGAACGGGAGGAGCAATTCAAAAAAGAGCAGATTGTGGATCAGGTCAAAGAGCGAAAATTCAGGTTCGGTATGGCAGCGGCAGAATTGCTGATTCCGTTGATATTTTACGCTTCTATGTTTTATAGCGGGCTGGATTTCGAGAAAGAGGGGACATTTACCTCAAACATGCTGAGAAATTTGATCAGCCGTTTTAAACCGACAAAGAAATAAATCGATGGGTTCGAAGACGGGGAGACGTTGAATTTGCAATGTCTCTTCGTTTTTTATACACGTGAAATTCACATGTTCTATTGTGGAGATACAAAGAGCTCTTTTATCTCTTGACTAAATGCAGAAAGTAGGCATACACTATGTGTATCGTACTTTCTAATCTGAAAGGAGATAATTGAACATGGGATTTTTTAACGACAAGCAAGTTGAAGCATTTGAGACGGGTAGGTATATTTGTAGCGAATGCGGGGCAGTTATGGAGTTTGAAGACAAATGGGAAGATGTGCTCATTTGTCCAGAATGCGGTCATTCGATAGATTCTGACCGCTACGGATGTGAAAGTGATGAAGAATATGAGGCCCTATACCCAACGGAGGAAGAAGTGTTGGGCTACAATGAGGACGAAGATGAGTCCGATGAAATCTACGACGAAGAATTCGACGAGCTGAGCGACGATTAGAGAAGTCCGATCAATAAATTATCAAAAGGAAGGGTCCTGACGAGGGCTCTTCTTTTTTTTTTGTTTCTGGAGGATATGATGCGCTATCATTATGAGAAACCGCAGATATATTTGTCAATGTATGGCGTTCGATATGTCTGCGAGCATCCCGTATACAACAGCTGCACGTTATTTCTAATCGGAGATAAGGGGATTGCCGTTATTCAGCAGCGTTTTGACGCTAGAACGAAAACCACATGGTGGAGCGAGGTTGATTCGTGGCTTACGGATGACTTATATTTGCATCCAAACTTTAAGGAGTACTTTGATAAGCGGGCTGGAGCTTGCACGGATGGCCTTTATCCGACTGTGACCGTGCGGCAGCTTATGTGGGCACTAAAAATGAAGCCGCTGCCCAAAGCTCGATGGGAGACCTGTTTCGACAGGAAAGATATTTGAATACGCGTGTTTTACATCTAGTGTTATGAAAGGAGTGTTTTGATTATGAAACTTAATGAAAAACAAACACATGCATTGGAGGAGATTTATCGAGTAGCTCGTATGTATACGAAAATTGCAGCAGAACTCAACAAGGTAGCAGATACCATTGAACTTGAATCGGAGAAAAACGATGAGGAGTTTATGAAGGTATTTGGAGTATCGCAAGGTTACTACATGAACGATATTGTGCGAGTATTTGATAATCTTCCAGAACATGCACATGAGCAAATTGGAGAACTAATTATAGCATTCAAGAAATGAAAAGGATTGGGCCCGACAAGGGCTCTTCCTTTTTCACTTCGCCAAAATTGCATCTTCTATTACGAGAGAAATAAACGACTCTCGAAAGGAGAAGAGGTATGATCATCAGCAAAATTTTAAGCAAGATTGATATTTCGAATTTGAGGTTCAAAAGGAGCCCTGAGAAGGAGAAAGAGAAACCGTCGCTTATAAAGGAGGTAATTGATGAGCCGGAAAAATTTAAACTTGAGGCGTTTATTGAAGGAAATGAAATTATAGTAAAAATCAAGAAACGAGAGATTGAGTCCTGAACAAGGGCTCTTTCTTTTTTTTTGCGCATTTTTAGCAGGCTCTTTTATGGAAACCTATATATTTTCAAAGGAGAAGAGATTATGTGTAAAAGAATAAGGAAGTACATAAGAAAACTGATTCGAAGCAATCGAAAAACATTTAAGAACAAGCTGTGCGCTATTGCATTGCTTAGTCTTGGAATGTTTGCAGCGATCATTTCGAATGATTGGACATTCTTTGTATTTACTTCATTTCTGGCAATACCATTACTCGTGGCTAAAGAGAATTATATTTATGGTTGAGCAGGAAGGATTGAGACAAAATACAAAGTCTCTTTCCTTTTTTCTTGCTTCGCGAAATTTACAAATTGTTTTATGAAGAAACGGTTAGCTGAGAGGTAAAGCACTACATAAAACCATGTAGAGATCACGGGTTCGAATCCTGTACTGTTTCTTTTATTTTATCCACCAAAAACGAAAGGAGAAAGTATGGAGAAAGCAAACGTTATTCAAAAGGCCTTTTACAGATCGGCAGCATATTTGAAACGGCATTCACCGACAATTTTAACTTTTGTTGGAGCCACCGGAGTTGTTGCGACTATAATCATGTCGGCCAGGGCAACACCCAAAGCAATGAAGCTTTTAGAAGAGGCAGAAGTTCAGAAAGGAGAAGAACTTGACAAGCTGGAGACCATTCGAACTGCCGCGTCAGTTTATATCCCTGTTGCAGCAATTGGTATATCATCTTTGATTTGTTTATTCGGTGCCAACGTGCTCAATCAACGAAATCAAGCCTCGTTGACAGCAGCTTATGTGATGCTGAATGAATCATATTCCCGATATCGAGGTGCCGCAAACACTGTGTTCGGGGATGATGCGGATTCAAAGATTAAAGCAGAGGTTGCTAAGGAGACATATATTTCAGCGGATGGATGCGCTATTTATGATGCGAGTCACGATGACGGCTGCGAAGAATGCCTTTTCTATGACGAGATATCAGACCGGTATTTTCAGTCCACGATGGCGTCTGTCTTGAATGCGCAATATCATCTGAATCGGAATTTTACGTTGCGCGGTTATGTGTCTCTAAATGAATTCTATGAATTCTTAGGAATCGAGAAGGTGGTTTGTGGCGAAGGCATTGGCTGGGGTCAAGATTTGCTGGAAGACGGAATTTTCTGGATCGACTTTGACAATCGGTATGTCAAATATGATGATGGGCTGGAGTGCTATATTGTATCTGCGTTGTTTGAACCAACAGCGGATTATTTAGAGGGGTAAAGCAAATCACCCACAGGTCTTGCCCGATCTGTGGGTTTGTTTTTGTGATTTTACATTTTAAACAAAGGAGTAGTAAACATGATTTATACAGAGATCAACATCACGGGACTTGAAGAAATTAAAGCGCGAGTCAGAGAACTGGCAGATTTAACAGAACGTATGCATGTTGCATTGGGTAAGTTGGAGAATTGTAAGATAAATATAGAAGCTGGCATCGATGGTTTATCACCGATGGAAAGTAGCCAGGTCAAGTCTAATAATCAAACTTAACTTCGATTTTGGCACTATCTGGTATCCGGTGGACTTCGAAATCTTCTCCGGGCATGGTGGCTACGGTCAAGCTGGTCGTGAATTCGTGACGCATTGCGCAATTAGGACAATGGCGAGAAGACCCAGGACGCGGATAATTTAAATTTTTATCTTGCAAGGTATACATACAGCCGCAGGAACATTTTACGAGAAACATTATAATCACCTCTATCGCACAGTATAGCACAAAATACTGCGCACATTCTACATTCTGTGTTATGAAAGGAGGCGGATGCGCTATGACAAAAAATACATTGATTAAAGTTCTGGGTCTTGCCGCTACCGTTATCGGTGCAGGTATGTCACTTGTAACCGATTGGGTGAACGAGCAAAAGATGGAAGAGAAAATCGAGGAAAAAGTGAATGAGGCGCTTGCCAAAACCGACGAAGAAGAGTCCTAACAAGGGCTCTTTTTGTTTTTGTGGAGTGATGTGATGAATGATGTAGAAGTCCAATCTATCTGCGATTATTTGGAGGAATGCTTATTTGAGCCAAGTATAAACTGGTCTCCTGAGCAATTTGCGGAGCGAAGTTATTCTCGTTGGGCGGTAAGCGAGATTCTGGATAGAGTACGCGGTAATCCAGAAGTTCCGATTGTTAGTACGGTGGAAGTATTCATGGCGGAAATGACATATTTTGCACACATATCCCCTGAAACGTCTGCTCGCGAGATGTTCACCAATGCTGCGGATACGGCAGCAGATATTTTATCAATGATTTCGTAATCGACCGAAAGGAGTTTTTTGATGAAACTAAATCTAAAAGCCATAGCTCGAAGTATGGGAATGGCACTACAAAAACACAGTCCGGAAATATTGACCGGTATTGGAATCGCGGGGATGGTCACTACAACTATTCTGGCTGTCCGAGCAACTCCAAAAGCGCTGCTGCTTATTCAAGAGGCTGAGGAGGTAAAGCACCAGAACACGGATGCTTCGGCGCTCACCCCTGTTGAAACCATTAAAGCCGCTTGGCTCTGCTACGTTCCGGCTGCTGTAACAGGGGTTCTGTCGATGACGTGTCTGATCGGTGCAAGTTCGGTCAACCTCAGACGAAACGCAGCGCTCGCAACAGCCTATACGCTTTCTGAATCTGCGTTGAAGGAATACCGAGAGAAAGTAGTTGAGACCATCGGTGAGAAAAAAGAGCAGGCGGTACAAGATGCGGTTGCCAAAGAACGAATCAGTAAATCTCCAGTGACAAACCAGGAAGTCATTATTACAGAGAAAGGAAATACTCTTTGCTACGATGTGATATCTGGGCGTTACTTCAAATCTGATATTGAAAAACTGAAGAGAGCAGCGAACGACCTTAGCCGTCGAATGCTGGATGAAGGGTATATTTCCTTGAATGATTTCTATTATGAAATCGCTCTTCCGGAGACAAAGCTGGGAGACGAGTTAGGTTGGCATATCGACAATGGCCTTGTGGATTTGCGATTTAGTTCTCAACTGGCAGAAGACGGTACGCCGTGTTTGGTAATTGACTACCAGATTGCGCCGAAGTACGACTATACAAAATAGTGCGCGAAAAAAGCATGGTGTTTAATGGAGAGCAACTCTATATTTTCATAATTTGAAAGGAGAAATTTACAATGGAAAACAACGAAATCTTGACGAACGAAGAGGTTATGGAAACTACTGAGGAGATCGTAAATGCGAGTTCTGGGAAAGGCTTTAAGGTAGCCGCTGGCATTGGTTTGGCTGTACTGGCAGGCGTAGTGGCCTATAAGTACATCGGAAAACCGCTGCTGGCAAAAATCAAAGCCAAAAAGGAAGAGACGCAGGAGATCACCGACGTGGAATTCAATGAATCCGATGTCAAAGATGAGGATTCCGAGGATATTTCCGAATAAGAAAAAAGAGTGTTCCGATGAGGGAAAGTGCCTTTAACAGGGTGCTTTCCCTTTTTTATTTTCTGCTGGAAGGGAGAAGCTTATGAACAGATACGTATACGATGGTCCGGTCATGGAATTTGACACCTGTGTAACACGCCGTTGGAAGGCTTCGACCTATGCGGTGTCAGAAAAGAAGGCAAAAAGCAATCTTGCATATCGATTCAAAAAGCAAATAACAAACCAACCAATTTGAAAATTACATTACCGGGCAAAGTGATTGTCCAGTAAAAAGGAGGCTATGTAGTGGAGGAATACAAAGGCAATTCCAATAAGGCCAAAGAACAGCAAAAGGCCCTCCCGCCAGAGAAAAAAGTTGAGAAAATTGTATCCGGACCGGTAAAGTCTAAAAAGAAAAACAGTATCCAGAAAATTACGAGCATTTTCGTTCCTGAGGATGTGGAAGATGTAAAATCTTATATTTTCGAAGATATTGTTGTTCCGGCGGTTAAGGATATTATTTTGGATGCGGTAAGAGCTCTTCTCGGCGTCAGTGGAAAATCCAACAAAGGGGCACCTGCATCTAAAGTTTCGTATCGAAGTTATTATGACCGTGGAAACGAGCGTAACGATTATGGCCGTACGAGAACACGAGTTGGATACGATTACGACGATATCGTTTTAGACAAAAGGGACGAGGCAGAAGACGTTCTGTCCCGAATGGACGAATTGATTTCCACTTATGGGATGGCGTCCGTAGCCGATTTGTACGAACTTGTTGGAGTCACTGGAAACTACACAGATAATAAATACGGCTGGACAGATATCCGAAGTGCATCCGCAATACGTGTGCGCGATGGATATTTGTTGAAGCTGCCAAAAGCTTTGCCGTTGAATTAAAAAAGGAGATTGATGTACTTATGAACAAAACAGAAATCATGAACAAAGCAACAAAAGCATTTTATAAAGTTGGCTTTACCCTGAAAAAGCACAGTCCGGAAATCCTCGTGGTGGCCGGGGTTGTTGGCACTGTTGTGAGCGCTGTGCTGGCCTGCCGCGCTACGACAAAAGTAAGTGAAATCATGACCGATACAAAGATTGACGTGGATGCTGTTCACAAATGTCTCGAAACTCAGTCGGAAGAAGACTACTCCAGGGAAGACGGAAAGAAGGATTTAGTTATCATTTACGCCAAAACGGGCTTCGAGCTTGCGAAGCTTTATGCACCCTCGGTTCTGCTCGGCGTTGCATCCATCACAAGTATTTTGGCGTCAAACAATATTCTGCGTAAGCGTAACGTAGCTCTGACCGCAGCGTATGCGACGCTCGATAAGTGCTTCAAGGAGTATCGCGGAAATGTCGTTGAGCGTTTTGGCGAGCAGGTTGACCGTGAACTCAGATACGCCATCAAGGCAAAGAAGTTCGAAGAGACAGTTGTTGACGAAAAAACAGGAAAAGAAAAAACTGTAAAAAACAAAGTGGACGTCGTAGGAATCGACGGAATCAGCGACTACGCAAAATTCTTCGATGAGTACAATCCGAACTGGGAGAAAGACTCCGAGTACAATCTGATGTTCCTGCGGGCTCAGCAAAATTATGCGAACGATCTTCTGGTGAAACGTGGCTATCTGTTCCTGAATGATGTATATAAGATGCTCGGATTCGAACCGACTCGTGCCGGCCAGGTAGTTGGGTGGCGATATGAGCCGGAAGAAAGCAATTGCGATGGGTATGTTTCATTTGGTATCTACAACGCCAATCGCGAGACGGCCAGGGATTTTGTGAATGGATATGAGCGCTCTATCCTGCTTGATTTCAATGTTGATGGTCCAATTCTTGATACACTGGATGACTGAAGGAGTGAATTGATAATGAACGGTAAATTGACTTTCATGTCGTATACACTTGCTGCCATGGCCGGAATTTGTTTTGTCAGCGGTCTTGCCGTGCTGTCTGGAGGGAAAAGCTGAAGATGGATGGGATGGAGAACTTCATTTCAGTCTTGGATTATATCCTCGACACAAAGCGAAAAAGGCACATCATCGGTGGAATTTTGGTGAGCGCGTCATTGCTTTTTGGCGGATTGGCCCTTACGGTGATGACCATAAAAAGCAACGATGAATATGAGGTGATGGAAGATGACGACTAAAACCATAGATTATTCTATGTTTGTGCTGGGAGCGGCTCTTGGGGCTTCTTTGGCGTGGTATTTCACTAAGAAAAAATATGAAGAGATTTTACAGGACGATAAAGTTGTTCTCACGTCTAAAGATGATTTTTCCGAAAAGCAGGAAACTAAAATCGCCGAAGTAGGAATAAAAACAAAGCCGGATTTGGCTGAGTATTCGTCTATGCTTCGGCGATACAATCGTGTGGATTATTCAGATGTCGGGAAAGAAGAAGACAAGCCTGCGCCTTATGTTATTTCTCCGGATGAATTTGGCGGAGTCGAGGAATATGAAAAAATCAGTTTGAGTTACTATGCCGATGGAATCCTTGCAGATGACGATGACGAGGTAATGGAAAATGCTGATGAAATCGTAGGCCTTGACTCCCTGACTCATTTTGGAGAGTACGAAGATGACTCGGTCTTCGTTAGAAATGACGTGATGAAGTGCGACTATGAAATTCTTCTCGACCACAGAAATTATAAGGACGTTGCATCACACGTCCGATTTTTGGATACGGAGGAACAATGACATTTCATGAGCTAAATCAATCCTATTTTGCATGGATGTGTCAGCTCGTGTCCAACGAACGATATTCTAAGCGTCTTTCCTATCGTAAACTGCTGACTCATTTGCATGAGGTGGAGTTTACTTATACTTTGCCGATGGACGGAAATCGGGCAGAGGATGGGATAGACCTTAGATATCGGTTTGGATACGAAAATGACTATTCTGAGCCAATGATTGCATCTGGTTTGGATGATCGTCCGTGCAGTGTCCTTGAGATGATGATTGCCCTTTCGATGCGTTGTGAAGAGCAGATAATGGATGATCCCGATATTGGGAATCGTACGGGGCAATGGTTTTGGGACATGATCGACAATCTCGGGCTGGGGAACATGAGCGACTCCAAATTTGACAACAGTTATGTTGACGAGGTGCTCCAACGGTTTCTCAACCGAGATTACAAACGAAACGGTGAAGGAGGCCTGTTCACTATAAATCGTCGAGGCCTCGATATGAGAAGTGTCGAAATCTGGTATCAGATGTGCTGGCATCTGCAAGAAAACTTTAGGAGGGCAAGATGAGTCACGCTGAAGTCTATAAAGCTTTCCGTCAATACTTTCCGACTTATGTCGGAGAAAATATTGCTGCATGGTTTCCAAACGGACGGAACTCGATTCGAGTTCGAGAAGCAAACGGCGATGAATTTATATTTTCGTTTAATAACGGAAAAGACTGGAAGTTCGAGACAATTGACAGTTTTTTGAATGGCAAGAAAGGAGAGAAGCGAAATGGATGAGATGGTTTCCTATATTTTCAGAAGCATGCGTTCTTCCGAACTGACATTGAGAGGTGTTAAAAGAGTGCTCAAAAACCAGGCAAGGCGTAATCGGAATTTTAAGCGTTTTGCTTGGCTGACAGTTGGATATCTGGTTATTTCAGAAATCAATCGTAGCCTCATGGAAAAGAAAATCAAGGAACTCGACGAGGAAATAAAGAAACTGAAACAAGAGGAAGGGGAATCTCAATGCAATGATCGACTTTCTGATGATCTCGACCCGCAGTAAGAAAAATGGCCTGATAGAGATTTATCCCAAGTTTATCATCAAAAAGAGCTCCGACCTTATGATTCGCGGGGGCGATTTTTATGCTATCTGGATAGAGGAACGTGGTTTGTGGTCTACGGACGAACAGGATGCTTTGCAGCTGATCGATCGGGAACTTGACAGATATGCGGAAGAGAACAGAAACCGTTTTGATTCGAACGTCAAAGTGCTTCATATGTGGGATTCAGAGTCCGGCATGATTGATTCTTGGCACAAGTATTGCCAGAAGCAGATGCGGGACTCTTTCCACATGCTTGACGAAAAATTGATATTTTCGAATACCCCTACCAATAAAAAGGATTATGCCAGCAAACGTTTGGGGTATCCTCTGGAGGCTGGGGAAACGCCTGCATATGATAAGTTGATGAGTACACTCTATGAGGAAGAGGAACGCCGAAAAATCGAATGGGCAATCGGCTCGATTATATCTGGAGAATCAAAAAAGCTTCAGAAATTCATGGTGCTTTACGGAGCTGCTGGAACGGGTAAATCTACGGTTTTAAATATCATACAGCAGTTGTTCGAAGGTTATTATTCGGTGTTTGATGCAAAAGCATTAGGGTCATCTAGCAACGCATTTGCACTGGAGGCTTTCAAGGACAATCCGCTTGTAGCAATCCAACACGATGGTGATTTGTCCAAGATTGAGGACAACACCCGTCTGAACAGTCTGGTCTCTCATGAGCGAATGACGGTGAATGAGAAGTTTAAATCCACATATTCAAACAGCTTCAAATGTTTCCTGTTTATGGGAACGAATAAGCCTGTAAAAATCACAGATGCGAAATCGGGCTTGATTCGGCGTTTGATCGATGTTTCTCCTTCAGGGGAAAAACTCAGTCCAAAAGAGTACAAACATGCGGTAAAGCAAGTTGGATTTGAGCTCGGACCAATCGCACACCATTGTCAGGAAGTATATTTAAGTGAACCCGGCAGATACGACGATTATATTCCTATTACCATGCTCGGGGCGTCCAACGATTTCTATAACTTTGTAGTGGACTCTTATCATATTTTTAAAAAAGAGGATGTAACGACTTTAAAGTCTGCATGGGAGATGTACAAAACCTACTGCGATGATGCAAAGGTTGCGTATCCATTTTCTCAAAGAGTATTTAAAGAGGAGCTTAAAAACTATTTCAAGGAGTACAAAGAACGGTTTAATCTTGATGATGGGACCCGGCTCAGAAGCTATTACAGCGGATTTCGTACGGAAAAATTTGAAGATAAAACCGTGAGTGCAAAGGAGGAAGACACCAACCCTAAAATTCGATTTGACAGCACAGAATCTCTCTTCGACCAGGTTTGTGCTGACTGCCCTGCTCAGTATGCAACGTCAAAAGAAACTCCATCGAAAAAATGGGATGAGGTAACGACAAAACTTTCTGAGTTGGACACGTCCAAAATCCATTATGTAAAAATTCCGGAAAATCATATTGTTATCGATTTTGATATTCCCGGAAAAAATGGAGAAAAGTCGTTTGAGAAAAATCTTGAGGAAGCAAGTAAGTGGCCGCCGACATATGCAGAGCTCAGTAAGAGCGGAGCTGGGATTCATCTGCATTATATTTATACTGGCGACGCTTCAAAGCTCAGTAGAGTCTATGACGACCATATTGAAGTAAAAGTCTTTACTGGAAAAAGCTCTTTGAGAAGAAAGCTGTCCAAATGTAACAATCTATCAATTGCACAAATCAGTTCTGGTTTACCACTGAAAGGAGAAAATAAGATGGTAAATTTTGAAGGGGTGAAAAGCGAGAAAAGTCTAAGAACACAGATAAAGCGAAACCTGAACAAGGAAATACATGATGCCACAAAACCAAGTGTGGATTTTATTTACAAAATTCTGGAAGATGCATATGCGAGTGGGCTGCACTATGATGTCACCGATATGCGAAATTCGATATTGGCCTTTGCGGCGAGTTCCACTCATCAGGCGGATTATTGCATCAAGCTCGTCAATAAGATGCATTTTAAATCAGAAGAGCCGTCTGAAAATGTTCAGAACGATAGTGAAAAACTGGTGTTCTATGACGTTGAGGTGTTTCCTAATCTTTTCCTTGTCAACTGGAAAGTGGAGGGATCGGAAAAATCCGTTGTTCGCATGATTAACCCAAGCCCAGCAGATATTGAGCAGCTGATGCATTTTCGGCTTGTCGGCTTCAACTGTCGTCGATATGATAATCATATTCTTTATGCACGGCTTATCGGATATGATAACGAGCAGCTATTCAATTTGTCTCAGAAAATTATTGGCGGGAGCGCAAATTGCTTCTTTGGCGAGGCGTATAACGTCTCTTATACGGATGTCTATGATTTCTGCTCGAAAAAGCAATCTTTGAAAAAATGGGAGATCGAGCTGGGACTTCATCATCAAGAACTTGGCCTTCCATGGGATCAACCGGTTCCCGAAGAGCTTTGGCCAAAAGTAGCCGAATACTGCGACAACGATGTCATCGCAACTGAGGCTGTTTTCAATGAAAGGAGGGGGGACTTCGCCGCACGACAGATCCTGGCAAAATTAGCAAACGGATGCGTCAACGACACGACCAACTCGCTTTCTGCCAAGATTATATTTGGGAATAACCGAAAACCACAGGATCAATTCAATTATCGCGATTTGTCTCAGCCGGTTCCGGAGACGGAGTATCGTGCATACCGTAAGAAATTCGGTGAGGATTATATTTTCCGAATTTTCGACGAACATGGCCTGCCTACTTACGAAACCTATAAGGAGGGGGCGCTTCTTCCGAAAGGCTACTCTATTCTTCCATTCTTTCCCGGTTATAAGTATGAGAATGGAAAGTCCACATTTATGGGAGACGAAATCGGAGAGGGTGGCCGTGTATTTTCTCGTCCTGGAATGTACGGAAATGCTTGGGATGGAGATATCGCGTCACAGCACCCAAGCAGCGCTATTGCCGAGGTGCTATTTGGCGTCCTTTATACCAAGCGATTTGAAGAAATTAAGGAGGCCCGTGTCGCAATCAAACACCACGACTATGCCAAGGCCCGTACCATGCTGGATGGAGCTTTGGTGGAGTACATAGACCAACTGGAAAACGGCACGGCATGGTTCACAGCGGAGGATCTGGCGCAGGCTCTAAAAATCGTGATCAATTCGGTTTATGGCCTTACGGCGGCGAATTTTGAGAATCCGTTCCGAGACCCCAGAAACAAAGATAATATTGTAGCAAAACGTGGAGCCCTGTTTATGACTTTGCTTAAGAGTGAAGTTGAGAAACGGGGCTTTTGTGTTGCACATATCAAGACAGACTCGATTAAAATTCCGGACGCCACGCCAGAGATTATGGACTTTGTTATTCGCTTCGGCAAAGAATACGGATATCTATTTGAGACTGAAGCGAACTTTGAAAAGTTCTGTCTCGTGAATGATGCCGTATATGTGGCAAAGTTCAAAGATGGAAAGCATGCTGGAGAATGGACAGCGACGGGTACGCAGTTCCAGGTTCCATATGTGTTCAAGAAACTCTTCAGCAAAGAGCCCATCGAGTTCAAGGACATGTGCGAGACAAAATCAGTCACTTCGGCCTTATATTTGGATATGAACGAGAATTTGCCGGATGTGAGTGAGCAGGAGAAAGATCTCGAACGTATTGTAAAGAAAGCAAGAGAATTTGGAGTCGACATGGACACATCTGGTCATTCCGGAGATTCCGAATTGGATTCAATGGTTGGAGAGATTAGTAAAGGTCACAATTATATTTTCATAGGCAAGGTCGGTCAATTCTGTCCCATCAAACCGGGCTGCGGTGGTGGTCTTCTTATGCGTGAGACCGAGAACAAAAAGACCGGAGAAAAAGGATATGCGGCTGCCGCCAGTTCAAAGGGCTATCGATGGCTGGAGTCTGAGATGGTTCGAGAACTTGGCAAAGAGGAAAGCATTGATTTATCCTATTACGATAATATGGTCACTGAAGCAGTCAAGACAATCAGTCAATATGGCGATTTCGAGTGGTTTGTATCAGACGATCCATATGTACCGGATACCCCTCCCTGGCAGGAGCCGAGCGAACCGTGGAACGATAGAACACCGTACGATGTACGATAATTTTGAAAAGAGGTTATAGAAATGGCATATCAGAAAGTAGACAATTTGATCATCGAAAATGCACGAATCCGGTTTCGGAACTTTGCAGGACGTGAGACTACCTATAACCGAGCGGGTAATCGCAATTTCTGCGTTTTGATTGATGATCCGGAGAAAGCACAACAGCTGGCTGAAGATGGCTGGAATGTAAAAATTTCAAAACCACGTGACGAGGATGACGAACCTCGTTACTATATTCAGGTCGCGGTTCGGTTCGACAACATTCCACCAAAGGTTTTTATGATTACCCGACGTGCAAAGACGCAGCTTGACGAGGAGGCGATTGATTCGCTGGATTACGCAGACATCAAAAATGTGGATCTCATCATCAGTCCGAGTCACTGGGAAGTGAACGGTAAAACAGGTATTAAAGCATATCTAAAAACAATGTATGTCACCATCGAGGAAGACGAGTTCGCTGAAAAGTATGCGGACGATGAATTTTGATATTTTCAAGGGCGTCGGTTAGGTTTTAGCTGACGCCCTTTTTCTTTTGAAAGGAGAAAATCGTGCTATTTTGGAAAAAGAAAACAAAACAGAGCAAAAAGAAAAAGCCAACAAAATCGCCGGTACAGCCTAAAAAGCCGGAAGTAAAGCAATCACCACATCCGAAGAAGGCAAAACCTCCAGTGCCTGAATCTCTTCCGAAGAAGAAAGAAAAAACTCCGGAATTCATTAGAAGCGATGACATCGAAAAAGATTTCCTAAAGGCGTTTAACCAGCTTACATATAGAGTATCTCCATACGAGGTTTGGCAGGATTTTGTTTCGATGTTCGCCTGTGCATTGTCCAATCCGGTTGACAAGGCTCATTATGATGAACGAGAAAAATTATATCTTCGAACCATCAAAAAATACAACGGAAGAGAACAAAAACTTTTCCCTGAGCTGGCTGCTCATACGGTTATGGCATTGGAGCGTAATCCAGAACAGGATTTTCTTGGGCATATATTCATGGGGCTTGGCCTTGGAAACAAGCATAAATGTCAAGAATTCACGCCGTATAGCGTTTGTCAATGTATGGCTGGGATTTCTATGAATGACGTAGCGGCAAAAGTTCAGGAGAAAGGTTATATTACAATAAATGACCCATGCTGCGGAGCGGGAGCGACATTGATTGCTGGTGTGAATGAAGCAAGGAAGCAGCTCGTAAAGGAGAATTTGAATTTTCAGAATTATGTGCTTGTCTATGCACAGGATATCGATTACACTGCGGCAATGATGTGTTATATTCAGCTTTCACTTCTTGGTGTGGCCGCTTGTATCAAAGTCGGGAATTCTTTGACAGAACCGATGACAGAGAACGATACGGACGAGAACTATTGGTATACACCAATGTATTTCTCTCAAATTTGGACCATGCGCCGAATTTTTCACGGATTAGAAAAACTGACATGAGTTTTTGAAAGGGGAAAAAGTATGTATAATTTAATGAAGATCGATGATGCTTTCAAAAAAGCTCTGGATGCATACACTCGGTATGACGTTATGAGCACTAACAAGCTTTGTGCGGCCAGATGCTGCAATGAAATAAAAAAAGTTATTTTTCACGACCCGGCAACTATTGTCTATTGGAATGATGGCACAAAAACTGTCGTAAAGTCTCACGGGGAAAGGTTTGACCCGGAAAAGGGACTAGCGATGGCCATTGTAAAATACCTTGGCGGGGATCATTACTACAAGCAAATTATTAAAAAGTGGACTTCGGATTTTGAAGAGGTAGAGGACGCGTAATCATGGCTGGTATACATTTGTACGACTACCAGTTGGATGCAGTAAGACGGATGAAAAACGGCTGCATACTCCGTGGTGGAGTTGGCAGCGGTAAATCTCTGACAGCACTGTCCTACTATTATCTTCGGCAGGGTGGGGAAGAAGAGAGCCTCTTAGGTGGCACTTATTTTCCAATGGGTGATCCTCCAAAGGATCTCTATATTATAACCACTGCAAAGAAGCGGGATACGTTGGAATGGGAGGGAGAGCTTTCTCCCTTCCTTCTCTCCACCAATCCTGATGTCAATTTGTATCAGAACAAAGTCGTGATTGACTCTTGGAACAATATTTCGAAGTATAAGGACATTACAGATGCATTCTTTATATTCGACGAACAGCGTGTCGTAGGAAGCGGTACCTGGGTTAAATCATTCCTGAAAATCGCAAAGAGGAACGAGTGGATACTGCTCTCCGCCACCCCGGGAGATACCTGGGAGGACTATATTCCGGTATTTGTTGCAAACGGCTTCTATCGAAATCGAACAGAGTTTAAAGAGAATCATATCGTCTATACATGGGTGAACGGTAAATATCCAAAGGTGGACCGGTACTTAAACGTTGGAAGGCTGATCCGCTTACGAGAAAGTATCCTTGTGGATATGGATTTCAAACGAAAAACAATATCTCATCACGAGGATATTTACGTAAAATACAATACTGAAGCATATAAAGATGTCGGCCGTCTGCGTTGGGACCCGTTTAAGAACGAGCCTATAAACAATGCGAGCGGCCTTTGTTATGTCTGGCGGAGAATTGTTAATTCTGATTTATCGAGGCAAGTTGCGCTTCTGGAACTCTTTGAGGATCACCCCAAAATGATTGTATTCTATAACTTTGACTACGAACTGGATATTTTAAAAACGATGTTTGGACGGACGGAAGATGTCGAAGTAGCTGAATGGAACGGACACAAGCATCAACCGGTTCCGACAGGCGACAGTTGGGTGTATCTTGTTCAGTACAATGCCGGCTGCGAGGGGTGGAACTGCATCCAGACTGATACGATTGCGTTTTATTCTGAGAACTATTCTTACAAGGTTATGCAACAGGCAGCGGGGAGAATTGACAGACTAAATACGCCTTTTACCGATTTGCACTACTATCATCTGAAGAGCAGATCCGGAATCGACTTGGGAATCGCCAGGGCCCTGAAGGCCAAGAAGAATTTCAACGAGATGCGATTTACCAAATGGGCCTCACCGGATAAGAAAAAGGTGGCATAAGGTATATTTTAAAAGGAGAAAATCATGAGCAGACAGAAAATTAACTGGGAATGCACATATAAAAAAATGCCCAAAAAGGTAAAAGAATTTCTTACACAGCTTTTGGGCAAAGAAGAAGTTAGGAAACTTATGTACGCAATTCGAACAGACAAATGGATTATGATGGTTGGTCCCGAATGCTCAGGTAAATCTACGGTTTTTCATATTTTAAGGGCGCTCGGATATCCCTTTATTGTTGACAAAAATGGGCTGGGAATGGTTATTCATACATCCCAAAGGTTGACTGATTTGAAACCAATCTACGATATTCTCGAAGAGCTGGGGATTGGTAAGAAATGTTAAAAACTGGAGGACTAAGAAATGTTAAAAACTGGAGGACTAAGAAATGTTTAAGACTATTGTGGACGAATTGATCGCAATTAAAAAAGAACTCCAAGATATAAAATTGATCTTGAAGTTCCACTTTTTATCAAATTACAAAACTGAACGTGTAAAAATGGACGGAGAAACAATTATAAATCGCTATATTCTTCCAGATCCTTTAGAAGAGCTTCGTAAAGAAGAACATATTATTCAACAATCTCGCCTGAACGGAGAGCTAGGCCCTGAGATACTTCATCGGAGGAAAGATAAGTAAAATCAGGTTTAAATTCTTTTAGCGTGTATGGAAGTATTCTCACAGCAATGTCGTGCGCACGTTTTTCCAAATCGCTCATATGATTCACCACCTTGTTTTTGATTATATTATACCATATTTATTCTTTGAAAGGAATGAGTTCTAATGGACGACGCTTACAAAGAGGTTTATTTTCATGAGTATTGCAAGAAATGCAAGCATGAAAAGAACCCAGAAAACGAAGAGCCTTGTTTTGAATGCTTGAATGAGCCGGAAAATTTGCATTCTCACAAACCTGTCAATTGGGAGGCAAAAGAGAAATGACGTTGGAAGAGGCGATTCAGGAGTTTGAAGATTTCTGCTATCACCACAGTCTTCATCCGGAAATCAGTAGCGAGGCTATAGCCATTGCATTAAAAGCCATGATTTATCAGCAAGAACAAATCATTAAGGAGTGTAGGAAATGCTCGAAATAATTGCTGCCGGATTCAAGGCGATCATCTTGTGTTCGGCTTTTGCGATATCTGCAATTATCGTGGTGGCCTTTGTGATCATGTGGAGGAACGACGATGAAGGTAGGCGATAGAGTGGAAGTGACCCGTACATATTTCGCTCGCAACGAGGCGTGTACAAATTGGGGTCGCGCATGCTTTCCGACACAGGGTATCGTGGAGTTTGTATCCAATCGATGGGTAACTTTGATGATGATATCTCCAAAGGACTCGAAGAAAAAACTGTATCGGGAATCATTTTGGCGAGGACAAGTACGGGTTATATCTGCCGAAAAGTTCTGATTTTGAAAGGAGAAAATCATGATACATCAACTTACTGACAAAAACGTGAAAGTTCAAACTGGTTTGGCGGTTATGGTGAACGATATTCGAGTCGACTATATGCGTCTTCCAAACGAAATGGGTTATGTTTTTATAGTTCTTGTCGGCCCTTATGGTCCCACTGTAACAGAAGCGGATGCAGCAATTGAGGAGGTTACTAACGCTATGATGAGCCAAAGTTACGATCACGGATCTGAGTGGAGAATAAAGAACAGAGAGACCGATACATCTATGGTTGAAAGATATGGCCGGTATTCCGTTACGGTTCGGTTCAGAGTTAAAGACACATATTAAAAGGAGAAAAAGAATGACAAAAGACGAGAAGCTCGATGAATTTATGAAAAGAATTGGTATTGAACTCTCACCTTTCCAAAAAGAAATCATCAAGAAGATAGCGGACGAAAACAAGATTTATATGTGTTATCCTCCACATGTTGGGCGATATGAATCGTTACGTCTGATACAAGCTTTGGCAAATGTATTTGAGAAAGGAGAGAAAAATGCGAGAACTATGTGAATTACTGGAGAATATCACCGAGGAAGGATATACAGTTCTATTCGGTCAATACGACGGTTCGGACGAACTTTATATTCGGATATCCAAAAAGGGAGCCTCGATCGTAGGTATTGTCTACGATGAATCAATGTTTCTTTGGCAGATCAATGAACTGTTTGAAATTCTAAAGGAGAAAGAACAATGATACGACTGGAAGTTGAGCCTTACTGTCAAGAATGTCAGGACTTTGAAGCAGACGTGGAGAGGCCAGAATGCAATCTTTTTTTTGGCACCGATCCTGATGGGAAAAAGATCGAACTCCTCACATGCAGCGATACGGTCATTCGATGCAAATATCGAAACCGTTGCAGAAGATTGAGTGAGTATTTGAAGAGACAGAAAGGAGAAGAAAATGCGAATTGTTGATTATGAAACATTCATTCGTATGCCCAGTGGGACTATATTTGCTCCGTGGACACCTTGCACCACATTGGAAGAGCCCGAGATAAAGGTTGACCATGGTTGGGAATATACGGACGATAGTGGAAATGCTCGTTGGATGTTTGACGGAACGTGCGTTGTTATGCCTCGGCCAGTCGAATGTGATGGGTTCGATTTTGGAGAATGCGAATCTGAATTTTTCTATTACGATGGCGACAGCACTGATGCATCAGAATATAAAATGTTCCTTATTTACGAAGAAGATGACATCAATAATATTATAAAAATCTTGGAATGGGCGAAGAAAGGATGTCCTGGAGACGGTCCGGAACAAGCACTGAGAGGAGAAAAATAATGGGTCTCTCTAAACTTTCTGAGGCTTGCAAGAAGTGTCCGAACGTAGATTCATGCGATCATAAGCGAATGGAGGCTCTTGGATGTTTACCGTCGCCGGAGCCGAGTAAAGCAGCAGAGATTAGGATAGACGGTATGTCTCTGTCTTCTGATTTGTATAAGAGCTTGGGTAAGCAATTGAGTTCAGCCCTAGCTTGTGGATATTTGAAAGGAGAAAATCATGATTAAATGCAAAAATTTTTTCGGTACGTCGGGATCTAACGGCTCTAAATCTGCCGATGTATATTTTAATGAGTGGATTAAAGCTCATCAGGATATTGATATTTTAGAGTTTAGATATCAACAGGCTAGATATGGCGATCACTCTATCTGCATTTTGTATGAGGAGGATTCGAACTATGATTAAATTCGAACACACCGAGGTCGTGGGCTGGGAGCATGCGATCCGTGGGATGCGAAATCCGATGAATTCTTGGGAGAAGAGTGATAGCTTCAATTCTACTGCGGCATGGGATAGTTACAGATTTGGAGAGGGCGATCCGGAAATCGGTCCAAACGACCTCGATCTTATGATGCAACTGCGGAACGCCGGGACAGACCATCGAAAATTCATGCGGATGATTACCGTGTATGTGGATATTACGGCTCCACTCTATTGGTGGAAGGAATTCGATACATACAAAGTGGGCACAGTTGCAAACTCTTGCTCGACAATGCATAAGATCGCGGCGAAGAGATTTGAGCGAGATGATTTCAGCCATGAGCATCTGATGGATGGTGGAAATTATATTCTAAACAGCACCATTGATATGCTGAATGAGTATCGTGCTCAATACCTCGATAGCAAAGACAAAAAATACTGGTGCCAGATAATCCAGCTTCTCCCGAGCTCTTACAACCAGAAACGGACGGTTATGCTCAATTACGAGGTTTTGGCGAATATTTATAAGTCTCGACAGAACCATCGCTTGGATGAGTGGTGTGAACATGAAGAGATGGTATATAAAAATTATATGGATGACGTTGAAAGAGAAAGCATCGAAGGACAGTTCAGTTTCTGTGACTGGATCGAGAGTCTTCCATATTCAGAGCTGATTACGGGTCCAGATCTCAAAGCTACTTATTCCATGAAGGGAGTAAACAATATGTCCATCGAAATGGATCTTAAAAAGGTTGATGAGGTCGAAAAAGTCAAGATGGATACGTACGCAGTAACACCGAGGAGTGATATTTATGGATCAGATGCGTAGACTCATTACCACTTGGGATAAAATTCACGAGATCATTGACGAGGCTATGGAAAAACATGACCGATGGGTAACGATCAACTTAATGCCCGAAGGTATGCTATCCGTTAATGTATATCCATGGTCTTCGAAAGAAGAAGAGGAGGAAGCTGAGGAATGACCGATATTCCAATAATAGAAGCAGAGATAGAGCCGATCAAACCTGATACGGTTCTTTATTTATGTGACCGGAAAGCTTGTGACAACTGTTCCTATCCTTTGTGTAATCATACAACAGATATTTCTCATGCCTTCAACTTCGAAAAAGGTCTTGGCGGTGGATATTGGGAAAAGGAGAAAAGAGATTTACATGACTGAAGGAGTGAAAGAGACGGCTTGTACAAGCTGCATTCATCGAGTGGTCTGTTCGAGGATGAGAGAGTATCTGGGCATCATAAAGGAGATTGATTCATGTACATACTGTTCGGAAGATGAAGATAATGTTGTGGCAATAATTTCAAAAGTCGATTGGATCGTGATGCAATATCCTCTATGTAAATATTATCTTCGGGAACAAAAGACAACCCGTCTACAAAATATTTGTAATTCCGATTCAGATTATGCGCAGTTTGCAGAAGGGGTGTAAAGATGGATAGTACGATATTATTACTGATTATTTTTGCGGATGGACGTGAAAAAATCATTTCGGGCGTAAAGGGCTACGGACACTACCGGGAGAACATCAACGTTTTCTGGTTCGAGAAGAACGGCCGAAAATCATTCGTTCCGATCTCTCAAGTGCGATATTTCGGAAGCGCATTTGATTATGCGGATGAGGTTAGAGAGGTGTAAATTATGAGTGCGATTTTGGATTCGGGAAATCGTAGAACGTTTCAGACAGGCGCAGTACGTGATATTCAGGAAGGGAAAGGACGATGCGATTTGCTTCCTCTGCTTCCTATTTATAATATGCTGCGTGACGACATATTATTTTGTGTTAATCAATTTGAGGATTCTGGTGACCCGAAGTATTTGCTGGAAGCCGTCCTGCAATTTTCGACGGAATTCGACAACAGCGTCTACACCATGCTGCTTGAGGTTTCCATTCACTTTGAGCAGGGAGCTCAGAAATATGGTGAGAATAATTGGCAGAAAGGGATTCCTGTTCACTGCTACATCGACAGCGCCATCCGTCATTACCTTAAATATAAACGAGGGGACGATGACGAGCGCCACGATCGAGCCTTTGTCTGGAACATCCTGTGCGCGATCTGGACATGCAAAGAGATGCCGCAACTGAATGGGTATGGGGTTGATACGGACGACAACGTAGGCGCGTAAAACGCATCCCCTATTATGGAAGGAGGTGTTTGGTTTATGGAATATTTTCTGGCCGTATCCGATAAGCAACTAGGTTTATGCCTGAGACTGTTATACGCGGAAGGAATTCGAGCTATTGTCGAAACTGTTAGAAACAGTAAAGGCAAGATTGAATTTCATATCAAAGCGAATACGGACGAGGCGTTACTTAGGGATCTGATCGAGCGGTACAATATTTTGATTTCCTAAACGGACACTCAGTTCCAGCAAAGTAAAAGGTCCGAACAAGGCCTTTTACTTTTTCGTTTTTCATGGTACTATATTTTGCAGAGGAGGCGATAAGATGAAATCGTTGCATGGTGCCAGTTCGGATAAGGTGATACATGTCAAAAGTCATATGGCCTGCCCGGTTAAGCAGAAAGACGGAACTTGGAAAGTGGTTCTGAAAGACTATGAAGAGGATATTCCGGACCTCGGGCGAGAGGATTTGATCTGTAACGCTTGTGGTTGGACAGATTATCCGAATTGTAAAGAGACCTGGTGTAAGGCTTGGGTGCGTCATACGAAGAAAAAGTAAGTGGATTTTGATGATTTCAGGAGCTGGACATGCTGTTCGGCTCTTTATTTTTGCCTAAAAATTCATCATTTTTCTGCCCACTTTCATGTTTCAAATCCGGGCTTCTGCCCACTTTTTCTGGGCTTTTTACATTTTTGACAGGAAAAAATAAGGGGTGTAAAGGCTTTTACTTGCGCTTTTGCCCAAAAAAAGTGGGCTTTTGCCCACTTTCAAAACCCAAACTTGACCACACACTACGTCTAACTACGCTTATAGAAGGTCGATAGAAGGTCTAACTACGTTTATTGCCCACTTTGCCCACTTTTTTTACCCTTATTACATGATAGAAAAATTCAATATTATATATAAATAAGCGAAAAAAGTGGGCAAGTGGGCAGAATGATTTTTTGAGGAGGAATTGAGACGATTGAGACGAGAAATAAAGTGGACCGACATATACACCGATTTTAAGAAAACATATCCTAAGCTTTCTAAGGACGTTATTCGTTATGAACCTCATGGGCACCTGGTTATAGCCGTTCATTTTAGGGATGCGACAAAAATGCTGTATGACTATACGAACCGTAGAGCCAGGTTTGTGTCGTGAACAGTGCTATAAAGAGCGTAAACGAACAACAGCAAAATCTTCCATTTTTGCAAAAGGTATGGTATATTATAGATGCCACACAATTTTATAGAATTCTTTGCTGCGGGAAAATACTTGGCAAAAAGTGTTTTCTCTCTTTACTTATACCCGTAGTGAAGGATAAGATTGTGTGGCAACAATGAGAGAATGCGCTTTTTCAGTGCGTCTCTTATTGGGGCGCACTTTTTATTTTGTCTGGAGGTAGAAAGGCTATGTCGGAGCAGATGGAACTTTTTCGGACGTTAGAGAAAGACTTGAATTTTGAACTGGCACCGTGTGATAGAAATTTTGACTTGGACGCAAAATCCGGTCTTACAAAACTGGAGCTTACGCCAGCCCAAAAAGGGAAGGTTAGCGCATTGTTTTCTCAAATGCCGGCAATGCTTGCAAGCGAAACTATGGCTCACGCCTATGTATTAAAACTTCCAGAGGGCTTATCAGGAATGAACAGTTTAATGTCCTATCGTAGCGGTGGCCTCGGTACTCCTATTATGGGCGAGAACGGAAAAATCGTTGCACATGCTTCTTTGCATGGTGTTTCCGACCAAGCTTTGCTTCTCAGCTGCTTTACTGCAATGTCGATTGCTTCCGGACAATATTTTCTTACCCAGATTCATAGCGAGCTTAAGATGATGAGAATGAATTTGGACAAAATTTTGGAGTTTCTGTACGGAGACAAAAAAGCAGAGTTGATGGCCGAAATAAGCTTTGTTAAATACGCTTATCAAAACTATAATTCGATCATGTCACATGAAGCGCAAAGGACGGCGACAATAGCCAGTATTCAAAAGGCCAAGAAAGTCGCTATGAAAGATATCGAATTCTATATGAACGATCTTGATTCGGCGGCAAAAACCAAGGATAATTCAGAGTTAATATCTACTGTTAATAAGGCGTTTCAAATTAAAGAAAGTCTAGAGCTTTCGATGCAGCTGTATGTATTCAGCAATTTATTGGAATTGTATTACTCTCAGAATGCCGATTCAAGTTACATAAAATATGTCGAAGCTGACGTATCCTCGTATATCGATAAATGTGAGAAACGTATGCTAAGCAGCTTCAGTGTTCTTGACGCATTTGTCCGAGATTACAAAGGCAATCTCCTTAAGAAGATTGACACATCAGAAATAGAGAAGGAGGTCGGTGGATTGCTTGATCGTCTGAACAACGGGGAAGAAATTCCAATGCGGCAGACTTTGCATGCGGCGTTAAGTGCTCAGACGAGGAAGGCAGAATACTATATGGCAGAGGACGGAAATATTTATTTAAAGACCGCGTGAAATTTATTATATTTAGGAGGATAAAGAATGAAACGTATCGTATTTTCAACACTTATTTCTCTGGCCTTAGTGTTAGGTCTTGCGTCTTGCGGGGATGGAGCAAGTGGCTCTAGCACATCGGTAGTTAGTTCAGAGATTTCAAGCTCTCAGAGCGCATCGGCTTCGGAGAGCGAGACAATTCCAGATTCGTCTAGCGCTGAAGTGGCGAGTAGCAGTTCAGTTGCGAGCGTGTCAGCTTCGAGCGAAAGTATTTCGGAGCCTAAAAATACAAATATAACGGCTGACACGAATGAAGAGTTCGCTGCAATTTTAGCGGCATCTAGTATGTATGATGAGTCAATTGAAAAATTTGCGAAAAAATATTCGTATAGTACGATTGAATTTGATGGTTGTATAACCTATATAACAAATCACGATGATTATGATACCCGGTATGATTTGCTTTTGTCTGCTGGCGACTACGTAGATGAAAATACCCAAAACCCAGGGCCAAACTTTAAGTTTGAAGATGTTGGAACTCGTGACTTGGGAATCAGCGATTTATTCTTGCCTGATTTCGTAGACATTGGAAGTAATGTGCATGTCGTCGCAAAAGTTCTAGAGTTTGACGATGACACGGGGATTTTCGAACTGGAACCAATATCTTTAGAGGCGAGATAATTTTAAATTACACAAAGACAGAGTTGCTTTCGAGCTTCTCTGTCTTTTCTTTTTCTGTTTTACAGCTTCGCGAAAAAAACATTGACTGTTATGAAGAGAGAGGATAAAATGGCCATTTTTGAATAGACACTCTCTTTTGCATTTTAATGAAGTGAAAGGAGGCCCAAGATGGCTAGGAGTTCTAGGCTCGAAAGTGGATTTCAAGATGGTCTGATTCAGCGTTTAAAAAATATGTTCCCTGGCTGCATGGTCTTTAAAATGGATCAAATACAAGGGCTTCCTGATCTGTTGGTCTTGTATCAAGATAAGTGGGCGTCCTTAGAATGCAAAAAATCTGCGAATGCTGCAAAACAACCCAATCAGGAATATTACGTAGATCTGATGGACAACATGTCCTTCTCAAGATTTGTTTATCCTGAGAATAAGGAGGAAGTGTTAAGTGAACTTCAATCGGCATTTCGAACTTGAAGGGCTGCATGCTTTTCTTGGGCCGAGTAAATATCATTGGCTCAATTACAGCGAAGAAAAAATGGCTGACTCATATTTGAATTTTCTGGCGGCACAGAGAGGAACAGAGCTGCATGCGTTCGCTGCGCAATGCATTCGACTGGGACAGAAATTACCCAAATCACAAAAAACACTCAACATGTATGTAAACGATGCAATTGGCTTTCGGATGACTCCCGAGCAACCACTATTCTATTCGGAAAATTGTTTTGGGACTGCGGATGCCATTTCGTTTCGAAAAGACATGCTTAGAATTCATGACTATAAGTCGGGTGCGATTCCGGCCCATATTGAGCAGCTTGAAATATACGCTGCTCTTTTTTGTTTGGAATATCGTGTGAAGCCGACTGATATTGAAACAGAGCTTCGCATCTATCAAAGTGATGATATTCTGTGTCACAATCCGACTGCGGATGATATTTCGGCAATTATGAATAAGATTATCGTTTCTGACAAAATCATCAAGAAAATTAAAGAACGGGAGAGCTAAGCCATGAATTCTATTGCTGAAGATAATTTGATGCATTACGGCACACCAAGACATTCGGGTCGCTATCCTTGGGGTTCTGGCGATAATCCCTATCAGCGCAGCGGAGATTTTTTAAGCCGTATTGAAGAGCTGAAAAACCAAGGACTTACCGAAACCGAAATTGCCAAAGCAATGGGAATGTCTACGACTCAATATCGTGCGCAGAAATCCTTGGCAAAGGACGAACGACGTGCATTAGATGTTGCCCGGGCAAAGTCTCTTCGGGAAGACGGTCTAAGCCTGAATGAAATTGCGAGGGAGATGGGTTTTGCCAATGATTCTTCTGTTCGCTCATTGCTGAACGAACGTTCTGAAGCTCGGATGAATCAAGCGAAGAAGACTGCGGAATTTCTGAAAGAGCAGATAGCGGAAAAAGGGATGATCGATGTTGGCACGGGTGTTGAACGTGAACTTGGAATTTCAAAAGAGAAGCTAAAAGAAGCTTTGGCGATCCTCGAAGCAGAAGGATATCCAGTATACGGCGGGAGAATCCAGCAGGCCACGAATCCTGGAAAACATACAACTCTTCAGGTGGTTTGTCCTCCGGGTACGGAGCATAAGGAAATATACGACTACGACAATATTCATTCTGTGAAAGATTATATTTCTTATGATGATGGCGAATCTTTCAGAAAAAGTTTCGTATATCCTGAAAGCATGGATTCCAGTCGGCTGAAAATCCGTTATGCGGAAGACGGGGGAATCGAGAAAGACGGCGTTATCGAAATTCGCAGAGGCGTTGAGGATCTTTCTCTTGGAGAATCTCATTATGCACAAGTTCGAATTCTCGTTGACGGAAATCGGTATCTTAAAGGGATGGCCGTATATTCTGACGATTTGCCTGATGGTGTGGATGTCGTGTTCAATACGAACAAAAAACAAGGAACTCCGACAGGAGACGTTCTGAAGAAAATTACCAATGATCCCGAAAATCCGTTTGGCTCACTCATTAAAGAGCATGGAGGTCAAAGCTATTACGACGATCCGAATGGTAAGTACACCGATCCGGTAACAGGAAAGAAACAGTCGCTTTCTTTAATCAATAAGCGCGCTGAAGAGGGGGACTGGGGTGAATGGAGCGACCATCTTCCGTCACAATTTCTCTCCAAGCAAAGTATGACACTCATCAATAAGCAGCTCGACTTAGCGACCAAAGACAAGTTTGCGGAGTTTGATGAAATATGTTCTTTAACAAACCCGACTGTAAAAAAGGCCCTTCTCAAGTCTTTCGCTGATGATTGTGACTCCGCAGCCGTCCATTTACAGGCAGCAGCATTACCGCGTCAAAAGTATCAGGTTATCTTGCCTGTTACAGATATGAAGGACGATGAGGTGTACGCACCAAATTACAAAAACGGTGAAGAAGTCGCTCTTATCCGCTATCCACATGGCGGAACTTTCGAAATACCGATTTTAACAGTAAACAATAAGCAGCCAACAGCTAAAAGAATGTTGGACAATGCTCTTGATGCGATTGGTATTAACAGTAAAGTTGCAGAGCGTCTATCAGGAGCTGATTTCGACGGCGACACCGTTATGGTCATACCCACCGGTGGAAAGGTTAAGGTTACATCAACACCGCCACTAAAGGGGTTGGAAGGCTTTGACCCAAAGCTTGAATATGGCGGTAAAAAAGAGGGAACCTTTAAGCCCATGAAAAACACGCAAACTGAAATGGGAAAGATTTCAAACCTCATTACCGACATGACTTTGAAAGGTGCTACTCAGGATGAGCTTGCTCGTGCTGTCCGCCACAGTATGGTAGTTATCGATGCTGAAAAACACAAGCTCGATTACAAACAAAGCGAACAGGATAACGGGATTTCTGCTCTTAAGAAAAAGTATCAGGGAACAGTTGATGAGAATGGTCGTTACCATGAAGGTGCTGCGACATTGATCTCTCGTGCTAAATCTGAAACCTCTGTTCTTAAGCGAAAAGGAAGTCCGATTATCAATAAAGAGACAGGTGAGCAGCGCTACAAAGAAGTTTATGAAGAATACACTGATAAGAATGGCAAAGTTAAGGTTCGTACTCAGGCCAGCACAAAGATGGCTGAAACCAAAGATGCCAGAACGCTTTCCTCCGGTACTCCACAGGAAGAAGCATATGCTGATTATGCCAACAACATGAAATCTCTAGCCAACCGTGCACGCAGAGAGATGATGAATACCGGCAAGATTGCGTACTCTGCTTCGGCTAAGAGAACGTATCAGGCAGAGGTAGACTCCCTGGAGGCCAAGCTGAATGTTGCTTTAAAGAATGCACCTCGTGAACGTCAGGCTCAGATTCTTGCTAATGCTGCTGTAAAAGCTAAAAAGCAGGAGAATCCGGACATGACCAAGGGGGAGATTAAAAAAGCGAACCAGCAGGCCCTCACGGCCGCACGAAATTCGGTGGGCGCTAAACGTGAACCCATCCTGATAACAGATCGTGAATGGGAGGCCATACAGGCCGGCGCTATCAGCGAGAACCGGCTTACACAAATCATCAACAATGTAGATACCGATAAGCTCAGACAACGTGCAACACCTAGAGCAACAACAACGCTTAGCTCTGCAAAGGTCAATAAAATTTCATCTATGAATGCATCTGGTTACACGACTGCTGAGATCGCAGAAGCTCTTGGCGTATCAGCATCCACAGTGTCAAAATACTTGAACTGAAAGGAGTGAACCAAGTATTATGGCAAGTAAATGTATGCTTACAACGTTTGACAATCCGTACAATCCTTTTGATGAGTTCACTTCGTGGTTCATGTTCGATGAGGAAAAAGGTTATCATTCGTGTGCTTACTTAGGAAGAATCGCAAAGACATCTGAACAGCTTTCAGATGAGGAAAATGCACAAGAGATTGAGCGTGCGATTGACGAAATCATTAAGTATGATTTTCAAAACATTTATAAAAAAGTGAAACAGTAGTTTATTTGTGGTCGCGGTGATGAGCCTTAGAGGTATAGGGGGGGGACGCTAAAAACGCACCCCCCTCCGTCATCGCGGCCCTCCTCAAAAATTCCCCGGAGGAACTTTTTCGAAAAAGCTTTTACGCGTGTATCCCACACTCTGTTATGGAGGTGAGACAGAATGCAACTTAGAGAGGTCCGAGCGCTATACTTTATCGGTATATTAACAGGCCTTGGTTTTGGTTCTATTATCACGTGTAAAATATTGGGGAGGCTATAACAAAGCCTCTCTATTTTTCACAGCATTTAATCGAGCTCATAAGGCTTATTCGCTTCGACGGACACTTTCACGCTTTCTTTTTTTACCTCCAGATTTTCTCCTTTCAGTGAAACAGAGATTCCGGCGGCCTTATGAGTTCGCTTAAATGCTGTATAAAAGTACAACAAAAGTTAGCATGATCATTACAAAATCTATCAGAGAGGAGGCAGTAACAGGTGAAAAAAATACATGCGGAAAGTAATTCGTCAACAACAAAACGTATTCGCCCAGCTTTGACGCCGGAGGCCAGACAAAACCAGCTTATATCTTTGGCCATTGATTTGGTCGAGAAGCGTTTGATAGAAGGAACTGCTTCTTCTCAAGAAACTACGCATTTTTTAAAACTGGCATCCACGAAAGCTCACTTAGAGGAACAGATTCTCGAAAAGCAAAAAGATTTGATTGAGGCAAAAACCAAATCCTTGCAATCCACAGAGCGAATCGAAGAGCTTTACAAAGAAGCGATGAGCGCTTTCCGTAGGTACAGCGGGAGTGGTGAAAGCGATGAAGTTTAAAACATATTCGGAATTGTCACAGCTTCTTTCTTTCGAAGAGCGCTATCAATATTTACGTTTGTGTGGAAAGGTTGGAGAGGATACTTTTGGCTTTGACCGATATCTAAATCAGGAGTTCTACAAAACAGATGAGTGGCGGGCAATTAGAGATGTTGTAATCATTCGAGACAATGGTTGTGACCTCGGTGTAGACGATAGGCAAATAGGTGGCCGCATCCTGGTTCACCATATGAACCCTATTACCAAGGAAGACATTTTGTACAGAAGCAAAATGCTTCTTGACCCAGAATATTTGATTTGCACGACTGACAATACTCATAAGGCGATTCACTATGGGGACGAAAATCTTTTAATTAAGAATCCAATTGAGCGTAGACCAAACGACACATGCCCATGGAGGCACTAAGAGGAGGAGTTTTAGGTGAACACAGTTACCATTGGAATTGTTACTGACTGCCTTGCCCTGAGCATTCGAGAAGAGCCGGATTCAGACGGCAAGGTTATCGGTACGGTTGATGCCCTTTCGGAGCTGATGATCGACGAGGGGGCGTCAAACGAGGATTTTTACAAAGTATGTACTGAAGCAGGCGTAGAAGGGTTTTGCAGTAAACGCTATGTTGCAGTTAGGCCGAAGGAGTGATTATGGTGGATAGCATTTTAACGTCTATCAAAAAACTTTTGGGGCCGGAAGAGATATATGAACACTTTGACGCGGATATCATTATGCATATCAATTCAGCATTCTCGACTTTGACACAGTTGGGAGTCGGTCCAGAAGAAGGGTTTGTCATTAAAGACAAAACTGCTATATGGACGGATTTCATTCAAGACGACAAACGATTGGAATTTGTAAAAACATACATATATCTCAAAGTGAAGCTCGTGTTCGATCCACCCCTTAGCTCTTCTGTCCTTGACGCGATGAACCGCCAAATCAATGAACTGGAATGGCGATTGAATGTCGCGGTTGATTCAGGGAGGAGGGATTTGGATGTGGAAATATGCTCGCGCTCGCACGGATGAACTTTTTCACTATGGCGTGAAGGGAATGAAATGGGGTGTCCGGCGAACGCCGGAGCAACTCGGTCATTCTCCGAAGGTTGCAAAGGCCGGCAAACGTGTTATACTTAAAGAGAAATCCAGCGGTGGGGAGAAAGGGCTTAAAACTCAGCCATCGTCTGCATTGAGAAAAGGAATTCGAAGTTTGGAGAAACGGATAGCAGAACATGAGGCAAAAATAAATGCGCCAGAAAAGTATTGTGATGAATGGGCTACTTATTCGAAGAATGAACGCATTGGTATGGTTAATCATTGGAAAAAAGAAAATAAAGATTTTCAACAATCCATTTATAACCGATTAGAGGAACTTAGGAACAGAGGTGAAGATTATAATGAATAACGATATTTTTAATCATATTGTAGAGCGGTTGCTAAGAAATGCCGATGATGCGTTGAAAGAATTTGATCAAAACAAGGACGATGAATTTTATCAGGGTAGGCGGTTAGCTTACTGGGAAGTTCTTGACACATTAAAAAGCGAGCTGATGGTTGCCGACTATGATTTAAAAGCATGCGGGCTTGATATAGATGTCGACGCTAAATATATGGGCTTGCACAAAAAAGAATTTTAAAGATTCAATTGGGAGAACAACTTTTTCGATGGATAGGAAAACGGGGAAACCGTTGCTAACAGTCTCCCCGTTTCTTGGGCGTGTCAGGCACATGCCAGCAGCCGTTTAAGGTCCACTTTGAGCGAAGCGGTCCCTTTGCTGATGTGCAGCTCGGCAATACCGTCTGCGAACAGACGGACTATCGCAACAAGAAGCTTTTTCAGCGTTTGAAAAAATTTCTCGCCCATACTCCTTTCACCTCCTATCCATCGAAAAGTTGTTCTCCTTTCGCTTACCATTCTACGATAGTCGTCGGAAAAACACAATATTCATTTTTATGCCAGGGGCTGTGGAAACACGGCCTCTTTTTAATGCACAAAACAGGTGGTGAAAATTCAAAATGGAGAACGAACTTTATCATTACGGCGTATTAGGCATGAAGTGGGGAGTTCGGAGAACGCCGGAACAGCTTGCAAAGGCGAATGTGAGGGCGAAGCGAAAATCCGAAGACAATGCGAAGAGATCTGATATGAAAAAGGCGGTCAAATCCAGAAGAACGCTCAGCGACGCTGACCTGAAAAAGCGGATTGAGCGGATTAAGATGGAGAAGCAGCTAAAGGACTTAACTGCGGAGGAGATTTCTCCTGGTAAAAAATTTGTTTCTGAGGTTCTTTCTTCCAGCGGGAAAAAAGTTGCGACAGCGCTGGTTACCGGGGCCGTCTTGTACGGAACAAAAGCAGCATTGACAAATCAGTTCGATATCAAAGAATTGGCTGGTTACATGACACCAAAACCGAAGAATAAGTGAAGAAAAATTTGATGGAGGACTTAATTCTATGCAGACTTATAATCAAACCGACTATCTGGCTCATTACGGTGTCCTCGGCATGAAGTGGGGCGTTCGACGCAAGACAAACAATTCCAATTCTTCCGGAAAGACTAAAAGTGGAGGCATTATCAAAAAAATCAAAAGATTCTACTCGGAAGAAGGCGTTTCAGATGAGACATTAAAGTCCGCTCGCAAGGCACAGCGAGAGGCAAACAAAGAGGACTTAGCGACGACCAAGGCCGCCCTTCAGTACAAAAATGCTGAGCTTGCAAAAGCTCGTGCTGATAAAAAATTAAAAACCATGATGCAACCATGGGCGGACACTTCTGACGATGACCAGAAAATTGAAAAACTGAAAAACACTATTAAAGATCTGAAGGATGAGGAAAAGTATTACGAAAAGATAAAAGTCAACGAGATTGTAACTAAAAAGTCTATTGCGGACGGGCGGAAATATGCAACAGCCCTCCTTGCTGGAATAGGTGCTTTAAGTGTTGCCTCTATTGCAGTGTTAAAGTCTTAATTAAAGAAAAATTTTCCTCCGTTGGCAACACAAAAAGGCCAACTTTTAAAAGGCTGAAACGTGACACAAAAAAAGAAGCCGACTTTCATGTCGACCTCTTCAAATCGGAGCGCTTGTAATAAGAGTTATAAGGTGTGCGAACCTTTTTGCTCTGAGCGTTTTCTTTGTACCAAAGCAAATAGCTGGGGATGAGCTGTACATTCTTCTTTGGCACATATAGCTTATGATAGTTTATCAATGTGTCACCTTCAGTCTTTTAAAAGTTGGTCTTTTTGTATTTAACGCATTATACTATATTTTGGGCTATTTTTTCAATGCGAGGAACAACATAAGGTGGTTACAATATGGCATTATCAAACACGGCCGTCCCGAAATACTACGGCATGTTTCGAGATGCCGTAATCCGTGGCGAAATTCCGGTAAACAAAGAAATTTCGATGGAGATGAATCGAATCGACGACTTGATTGCAAATCCCGGAGTTTACTATGACGACAGGGCGGTAGAGGGCTTCATTGATTATTGCGAAAGCGAACTCACACTTACCGATGGAGCAGACTTAAATCTTCTCGACACATTTAAATTATGGGCTGAGCAGATCTTTGGATGGTATTACTTTGTTGAGCGCAGCATTTATGAGCCCTATGAGGATGGTTATGGCGGTCATTACATAACCAAAAAAGTCAGGAAACGTTTGATCAATAAGCAATACCTAATTGTCGCCCGTGGCGCAGCGAAATCAATGTACGGTTCTTGCCTCCAAAACTTTTTCCTCAATGTGGACGCAACCACAACGCACCAGATTACTACGGCTCCGACAATGAAACAGGCCGAAGAGGTTTTGTCTCCGATTCGTACCTCAATCACTCGTGCAAGAGGCCCATACTTCAAATTCTTGACAGAGGGATCTTTGCAGAATACGACTGGTTCTAAAGCAAACCGCGTAAAACTTTCTCCAACCAAAAAGGGTATCGAGAATTTTTTAACGGGTTCGCTGTTGGAGATAAGGCCAATGCGAATCGATAAGCTTCAGGGGTTGCAAATCAAAGTTGCGACGGTCGACGAATGGCTTTCGGGGGATATTCGAGAGGATGTAATTGGTGCAATAGAACAGGGCGCTTCGAAGGTCGACGACTATCTCATCGTTGCGATCAGTTCTGAAGGGACAGTTCGTAATGGTGCCGGCGATACAATCAAAATGGAGTTGATGGACATTCTCAAAGGAGATTACATCAACCCGCACGTATCGATTTGGTGGTATAAGCTCGATTCAATTGACGAAGTTTCAGATCCGGCGATGTGGGTAAAAGCACAGCCTAACATTGGTAAGACTGTTAGCTATGAGACGTATCAATTGGATGTGGAGCGTGCTGAGAAGGCACCGGCTGCACGAAATGATATTCTTGCAAAAAGGTTCGGCCTGCCAATGGAAGGTTATACTTATTACTTTACCTATGAGGAGACACTTCCACACCGCAAGCGTTCGTATTGGCAGATGGCATGTTCTCTTGGAGCAGACCTTTCTCAGGGCGATGACTTCTGTGCCTTTACCTTCCTTTTCCCTTTATCCAATGGTGCTTTTGGAATAAAGACAAGGAACTATATCACCTCGTCTACTCTAATGAAACTCCCGGCGGCAATGCGAATCAAGTATGATCAGTTCATGCAAGAAGGCAGCTTGATTGTTCTTGAGGGAACAGTCTTGGACATGATGCAGGTCTACGATGATCTGGACAACTACATCACCGATTGTGGATACGACGTGCGTTGCTTTGGATATGATCCTTACAATGCAAAGGAGTTTGTTGACAGGTGGGCATCAGAGAACGGCCCCTTTGGAATTGAAAAAGTAATCCAAGGTGCAAAAACGGAATCCGTTCCTTTGGGAGAGCTGAAAAAGCTTTCTGAGGAGCGGATGCTTTTGTTTGACGAGGATTTGATGACCTTTGCAATGGGGAACTGCATTACGTTGGAAGACACAAATGGAAACAGGAAACTTTTAAAGAAGCGATATGAGCAGAAAATCGACGCTGTTGCAGCTATGATGGATGCCTATATTGCCTATAAAGCCAACAAAGATGCTTTTGAATAATTGTATTCGTTGGTTAGCTTAAACTAACTGTTTAAAAGGCGGTGAACATTCAAAATGGACATGTCTATGGGTTCCAGGTTTAAACGAGCCTGGAACACTTTCTTTAACAGAGACCCTACGCACTCTTACAACGATACCGGACCCGGATATTTCTACCGTCCGGACCGTACTCGTTTCAGCCGGGGTAATGAGCGTTCAATCGTTACTTCTGTTTACAATCGAATTAGCTTAGACGGTGCAGCTATTTCTATTCAACATGTTCGACTGGATGAAAACGAGCGATATATTTCAAACGTTTCATCCAAGCTGAACAACTGCTTGACACTGGAAGCAAACCTCGACCAAACGGCACGAGCTTTTCGACAAGACGTAATCATGTCGATGCTCGACGAGGGCTGTATCGCCATTGTTCCGGTAGAAACGACCGATAATCCGGAAGAAACCGGGGGCTATGACATCCTGTCTATGCGTGTCGGTAAAATTCTTGAATGGTATCCACAGCATGTCAAAGTTCGTGTGTACAACGAATGGACAGGGGAGAAGCAAGACATTACAGTTCCGAAAAGCACGGTTGCAATTGTAGAAAACCCTTTGTACGCCGTTATCAATGAGCCCAATTCTACAATGCAGCGGCTTATTCGGAAACTTAATTTGTTGGATGTCGTTGATGAGCAAAGCAGCTCTGGTAAGTTAGACCTTATCATTCAGCTGCCATACGTCATCAAGACTGAAGCAAGGCGTCAACAAGCTGAAAACAGGCGTAAAGATATCGAAAATCAGTTGTCAGGTTCAAAGTATGGAATCGCTTATACCGATGGTACGGAGCGCATTACACAGTTGAATCGTTCAGTGGAAAACAACCTGATGAAGCAGATTGAATTTCTAACGAGCATGCTATACAGCCAGTTAGGAATCACTCAAAGCGTTATGGATGGGACCGCTGACGAGAAAACGATGCTGAACTATAACAACAGAACGATAGAGCCTATCGTTTCAGCGATTGTTGATGAAATGAAACGAAAGTTTCTTACAAAAACAGCTCGGTCTCAATCTCAGTCGATCATGTTCTTTACAGATCCGTTCCGTCTGGTGCCGGTTGACAATATTGCAGAAATTGCAGACAAATTCACCCGGAACGAAATCATGACATCGAATGAGTTCAGACAAATCATTGGTATGAAACCGTCTGACGATCCGAGAGCTGACGAACTTAGAAATAAGAACCTCAGCGAACCTGGCGGCGAGAAGACTGAGCAAATAAAAAGCCAGGAGGAAAATCAAAATGGAGAAATATGATTTTAGTGGCTGGGCCACTAGAAACGATTTGCTCTGTTCGGATGGACGGACCATTCGAAAAGATGCATTCAAGCACTGCGATGGTAAAACTGTTCCGTTGGTTTGGAACCACAACCATTCCGATCCGGATAATGTTCTTGGTCATGCGCTGCTGGAGAACCGAAACGAAGGCGTTTACGCCTACTGTTCTTTCAACAACACTGAAAACGCAAAAAATATCAAAGAGGCCGTTCGTCATGGCGACGTTCGGTCTCTTTCTATTTTTGCCAATCAGCTGAAGCAGGCCGGCAGCGATGTGATTCACGGCGCTATTCGTGAAGTGAGTCTGGTTCTGGCTGGGGCAAATCCCGGCGCATTTATCGATTCCGTCATGGCTCATGGCGATGGCGTTGAAACCGGCATCATTCTTGGATACGACGAAAACATTATGCTCTATCATTCAGAAGATGCTGCGGACACTTCTGATAAGAAGGAAGAGTCCGACAAGAGCGAGAAAAAAGAGGAAACCATCGCAGACGTATTTGATACGCTCTCTGAAAAACAGAAAACCGTTGTTTACGCAATGATCGGGCAGGCCATCGAAGACGCAGGCAACGAAGAAGATTCGAAAGACGATTCTGAAGGAGGAAACGACACTATGAAACACAATGTATTTGAGCCCGAGGCCAATGAGGATACCAATGCTCTGAGCCATGACGCAATGAACGCGATCATTGGCGACAGCAAGCGCTTTGGCTCCATGAAGGAGAGCTTCTTGCAGCATGCGGGTACATATGGAATCGATCAAATCGATTATCTGTTCCCCGATGCTCAGAACATGACCAATCAGCCGATTTTCATTTCCCGTGATATGGGCTGGGTGAACAAGGTCATGAGTTCTGTTCATCACACTCCGTTCTCTCGCATTAAATCCATCTTCGCGGACATCACCGAGGATGAGGCTCGTGCGAAGGGCTACATCAAAGGCAAGCTGAAGAAGGAAGAGGTCTTCTCCCTGCTGAAGCGCACCACTATTCCTACGACCGTTTACAAGAAACAGAAGATGGATCGTGATGATGTGGTTGACATCACGGATTTCGATGTGGTGGCGTGGCTGAAGACTGAGATGCGCATGATGCTGAACGAGGAGCTTGCTCGCGCTTATCTGGTTGGTGACGGCCGTCTGGCTTCCAGCGATGACAAGATCAATGAAACCAACATCCGTCCGATCTGGACTGACGAGGATCTGTATACAATCAAGGCTGTCTTCACGGCGAAGGCTGATGCCGATACAAATGCGAAAGAGTTCATCCGCACCATCGTCAAGGCCCGCAAGGACTACAAAGGCTCTGGTAATCCGGTTCTGTTCACGACTGAGGACATGCTGACCGACTGCCTGCTGCTGACGGATAATGAGGGTCGTGACCTGTATGATTCCGTCGAGAAACTAACGAAGAAGCTGCGTGTCAGCGAGATCGTGACGGTTCCTGTGATGGAGGGTCTGACTCGTGAGGTTGCGGGTAAGACCCGTACTCTGTTTGGTATCGTGGTCAACCTGAACGACTACAATGTTGGTGCTGATAAGGGCGGCGCTGTGAACATGTTCGATGACTTCGACATCGACTACAACCAGCAGAAATATCTGATCGAGACCCGTTGCTCTAGCGCTCTGACGAAGCCTTACTCCGCCATCGCTGTTGAGATAGAAAAGGTCGCTGGAGGCTGATCATTCTCAGCTTTCAAAATGAATAAGGAGGTATTTGAAAATGGCGAATAGCCTTGATCCGCTTCCGTCCATTCCTACTAATCCTAATAAGCTTCATCGGATATACTCCGATAGCGAGGAGCGAAACATTGAGAAAACTATTCTCTATGTTATTTTCGATGCGGAAAATAAACCTCGTCCTTATCTCTACATCGATCCAGATGGTGGCGATGTTCCCGAAAATCGAGTCGACTGTATTACGTTGGCTGAGCTGTTTAAGAATGGTCTCTTGATTTCTATAAAGAATTCTTTTGTCTTACCATATGATATGACCATTGTCAATCTTGGAAACGACAAATTTTACACTTCCGTTTTTACTGCTATGTCACAGGACATTTCCTACAACTCAACTATGCTCAGTGTTCTTACTCCTGTGAGTTTTAACTCTATGGAGTTTAATCCTGGCTGAGCCGAGGAAAATGAGTCATGGCTAAGTTTTACGGAAAGGTCGGTTATGTTGAGACGGTTGAAACACGGCCCGGCGTCTTTACTCAGTCCGTAACGGAGCGTACGTATTGCGGCGATCTTGTTCGAAATAGCCGCAAGTGGCAAACGAGCGGTAATGTCAATGACGATGTGAACGTGAACAACGAAATCAGCATTGTGGCCGATCCGTTCGCTTATGATCATTTCGCTTTCATCCGGTATGTTGAGTACATGGGAGTTCTCTGGAACGTAACAGCCGTCGAAGTTCAAAGACCTAGACTTATTTTAAGCGTGGGAGGAGTATACAATGGCCAGCAGCCTTGACTTGCAGCGAGAGTTTCAAGCTTTATGCAAGAACGTGTATTTTCAACCTCCCGAATCGGTGAAACTCTCGTATCCCTGCATCATTTATAAGCGGTCCGCAGGCGATACGAGGTTTGCTGACAACAAAAAATATTCCTATACGGCGGGTTATGATGTAGTGGTTGTTGAGACGGACCCCGATCGGAAGCTGGCGACAGATGTGTATATACACTTCGTCTACTGCCGAGAGGGGTCTCCTTATGTCTCAAACAACCTTTATCATAGTCCGTTTATTATCTATTTCTAAGGAGGAATAACTACATGGCAAAACTTATTTGGGACGAAATCGGAAAACGCCTTTATGAGACTGGCGTTGACCATGGTGTTCTTTATCGATACAAAAAGCCAAATGCGACTGCTGAAGATAAACCATATTCCGGCGGTGTTCCGTGGAATGGCCTGACGGCTGTGACTGAGAGCCCATCCGGGGCAGAAGCGTCTCCGCTGTATGCCGATAATATCAAATATCTGAACCTGATGAGTGCAGAAGAGTTCGGCGCAACCATCGAGGCTTATATATATCCTGACGAATTCGCCGTCTGCGACGGCTCTGCGGAAATTGCTCCCGGCGTGATGATTGGTCAGCAGAAACGCGAAGTATTCGGCATGAGTTATCGTACCAAGATTGGTAACGACACCGAAGGTGCAGACCATGGCTATAAGCTGCATTTGATTTATGGCTGTCTGGCAGCTCCCTCCGAAAAAGGGTACAACACAATCAATGACAGCCCCGATGCTATCACTTTCTCGTGGGAAGTCAGTACAACCCCGGTCAACGTAGAGGGCTTCGCACCTACTGCATCCTTGACCATTGATTCGACAAAGGTTGCCCCTGAAAAGATGGCAGCATTGGAGGCCGTCTTGTATGGTGGCAATACGGAAGAAGCGCGACTGCCGCTTCCTGACGAGGTCGTTACTCTGGTTGGCGCGGCGTAAACTTTCTAAACTATATTTGTCAAATTGGGAGCCGTTTGAGTGCTTTACTCGCGGCTCCCTTCTTTTTTTGAAAGGGGAAAACAGAAATGATTAAGAAAACAATTGAGTACGTCGACTATAACGGAACCAAGAGAAGTGAGGATTTTTATTTTAACCTCACGGAAGCAGAGTGTGTAGATTTGGAAATCGGTACCAGCGGAGGCTATACCGAAATGATTCGGAGGATGGTAAACGCAAACGATCTGGCTGCGCTCATCAAGGTGTTCAGGGAGTTTATTAGCAACGCTTATGGTGTAAAAAGTCCCGATGGTCGCAGATTTATGAAGTCGCCGGAGATTCTTGCCGAATTTACCGAAACCGAGGCTTTCTCGAAGCTGTATATGGAACTCGCTACAAATGCTGAAGAGGCAGCTGCATTTGTGAACGGCGTTCTTCCAAATCGCAAAGTTGAACCTCCGCTGGCGATTGCTCCGAAGGTAAATGGATAAAGAAAATAACAGTGAGAGGGAGAGTATCTATGCTTCAGCTAATTATACCAGATTCTGACGAACTATGGGACGAGAAAAAAGAAGAGTTCGTATACAGAAAAGGCCAAACCCTTCAGTTGGAGCACTCTCTTGTTTCACTTGCCAAATGGGAATCAAAATGGTGTGTTCCATTTCTTTCGAAAAAGGACAAGACCCTTGAAGAGACCCTGGACTATATAAAATGTATGACCATTACGCAGAATGTAAATCCGGAAGTTTATCTGAACCTTACCCAAGAAAACGTTGATGCGGTAAATGCATACATCAACGCTCCAATGACGGCCACATATTTTTCTAACGAAAAAGCAACTGGCCCTAACAACGAGCAAGTGACTTCTGAAATTATCTATTATTGGATGATTGCTTTAAACATACCTCCTGAGTATCAGAAGTGGCATCTCAATCGACTTTTGACGCTTATCAAGGTATGCAACATTAAAAATCAGCCGCCTAAAAAGCACAGCAGAAGGGAAATCATGCGTAGAAACACAGCTCTAAATGCTGAGCGAAGAAAACGGTTGGGAACAAAAGGCTGATGATTCAGCGAAGGGAGAAAAACATGGAGAAAAGTATCGGTACGATTGGGGACGCTTATGAGATATTGGCATCCACCAAACAATTCATTCTGTGTCGTAGTTTGACGGCCAACCCGGTTCACACATACGCGGTGATGCGCTTGGACGAAGACGGACATCCGTTTGACATCCGAGTGAGAGCCGAAAGAGAAGCTGCCGAGCGTGAATTCTGCTCGTGCTGTTTTCCTGGATGGTTTAAGAACGGAGGCACTACAAAAACTGCGTGAGGAGATTTTGTAGATGATAAGTTTCAGACAAAAGGGCGACTTTTCCAAACTGACGAGATTTTTAGAAAAGGCCAAAGAGGCTGTTCGACTTGGTGATCTCGATAAATACGGTCGAGAGGGAGTGGCCGCCCTTGCGTCTGCAACACCTGTTGATTCAGGCCTGACTGCACGGTCGTGGCACTACAAAATTGAGAACCGAAAAGGCTCGGTTGCGATTTCTTTTTACAATTCAAACGTTCAAAATGGAGTTTCGATTGCCGTCATTTTACAATACGGCCACGGAACGGGAACTGGCGGCTGGGTAGCTGGGAGAGATTACATCAATCCTGCTATCCAGCCTGTTTTTGATAAAATTGCAAATGAAGCGTGGAGGGAGGTTACTGCCAAATGAGCAACGTTATCGACCAGAAAGTCGTTGAGATGCGGTTTGATAATAAGCAGTTTGAAAACAATGTTCAAACCAGTTTATCGACACTCGACAGGTTGAAGAAAAGTTTAAATCTGGAAGGGGCAACAAAAGGTCTCGAAAATGTGGACGCGGCAAGCAAAAAACTGAATTTTTCGGGTTTGAGCAGTGCTGTTGAAACAGTCCAAGCGAAATTTTCTGCCTTTGAGGTCATGGCAGTAACGGCCCTTGCCAACATTACGAACTCCGCGATCAATGCGGGTAAGCAAATGCTTCGCTCGCTGACGATAGAACCGGTATCGCAGGGCTTTAATGAATACGAACTCAAAATGGGTTCGATTCAGACAATTATGGCAAGCACCGGTGCCTCGCTAAAAGAGGTTAATGGATACTTAAACGAGTTAAATACATACGCAGATAAAACGATTTATTCGTTTTCAGATATGACTAATAACATCGGCAAATTTACAAATGCTGGTGTTAAGTTGGAAGATGCGGTCTTAGCAATCAAAGGTGTCAGCAATGAAGCTGCTGTATCTGGCGCAAATGCAAATGAAGCGTCTAGAGCAATGTATAACTTTGCTCAAGCGTTGTCTGCCGGGTATGTAAAACTAATCGATTGGAAATCCATTGAAAATGCCAACATGGCAACCGTTGAGTTTAAGAATGAGTTACTTAAAGCTGCGGAAGCCGCTGGAACAGTAAAAAAACAAGCTGACGGCATGTATCGCGTCCTGACCAAAAACAATCAGGGTTCAACGATGGATCTTGCAATTGACGCGACTAAAAACTTTAATGACAGCTTGAATTATCAATGGATGACCACAGAAGTGTTGGTTAATACACTGAAAGACTACGCTGACGAAACAACGGAAATTGGTAAGAAAGCTTTTTCGGCGGCTCAGGATGTAAAGACATTCAGCCAATTGATGGATACACTCAAAGAAGCGGTCGGCTCTGGCTGGGCCATGACGTTTGAGCTAATATTTGGCGATTTCGAAGAAGCAAAAGAACTCTGGACAGGTGTAAGCCAAGTAGTCGGTGGTTTTATCGACCAGCAGTCCCAAGCTCGAAACGATTTGCTTGCCGCGTGGAACCGGTCGGGAGGAAGGACTGCGCTGATTGACAGCTTCAAGAATTCTTTTGACGGATTACTGAGCGTAGTTGTTCCTGTAAAGGAAGCATTTCGTGAAGTGTTTCCGGCACTTAAAGGTTGGCAGCTTCCGCAGATGACCAGAAATTTACGGGACTTTACAGAGCGGCTGAAACTTAGTGAAGAATCAGCTGCAAAACTAAAAACAACCTTTAAAGGAATATTTTCACTTTTCGATATTGGCGGAAAAGCAATTTCAGCAGTTGTAAAGCCAGTCACGAGCTTTCTTACCGGAGGGGCTGTTTCTTCATTCGGAAGATCGGTTCTGGACGTTACGTCATCACTCGGTGAATTCTTCATCAAACTGAATGAGGGAATTGAGAACGGAAATGGCTTTGCGGTTGTCAGCGAGACAATTGCAAAAGCGTTGGACGGCATATCAAATGCATGCTCATTTGCGCGAGACTCTTTTGGCAACCTTGGAAGCGTGTTTTCGAAGGTCGGAAGTGTGATTTCAACCGTTGCCAGCCGTATAAAAGATACAGTCGTAAATGCCCTGACATGGATTTCCGAAAATATATCAGCCGGAGATATCTTTGCGGGTCTTGCCGGCGGCGGAATTTTTATGCTCGTCAAAAAGCTTGGTGGTCTGGCCGATAAGATAAAAGACATACTTTCCAATTTTGGGAAGAGCAAAATCGACACATCGGGATTTTCTGATATTCTGTCCTCAATTCATGATTCGCTTGACTCTTTCCAGCAGGGGATAAAAGTAGCATCGCTTGTTGGAATTGCGACAGCGGTTATGATTTTGGCATCTTCCTTGCGAAAGATTTCCGAAATCGAACCGGTTAAAATTGCATATTCTTTGGCGACAATAAAGGCTTTAGTATTGACTTTGAATTCTGGTTTCAAATCCTTGTCTAAAACCTTATTGAGTTTTAACGCCAAAGGAACCATAAAAGCAAGCGTTTCAATGATCGGTATTGCCACAGCTATCAATATTCTGGCGTCGGCGATGAAGAAAATTGCGGATCTTTCTTTGGAGCAGATTGCTCGGGGGCTTGCCGCATTGGGCGGGGCAATGCTTGAATTGTCCGTTGCCATTAAAATCATTGGCAAAAGCAATATAACGCTTAGAACCAGTGTCGCGATGCTCGCGCTTGCTCAAGCATGTTCAATGCTGGCGGATGCGCTTCGCAAATATGCATCTCTCTCAGAAGACGAGATCATCCGAGGGCTTACTGCAATGGGAGGGGCTTTGCTGGAATTCAGTGCAGTGCTTTCGATTCTCAACAAATTTGCTGGCGGTAAGGCTCTCTTTGGGGCTGCCGGAATTCTTGTCGCGTCACTTGCGCTTGATGAGATTTCGGAAAATCTTGAAAAGATGGGGAATTTGTCATGGGATCAGATTGGACGAGGACTCGCTGCAATGGGGGGCGCTCTTGCTGAATTTGGTATTGTTCTTGGGCTGCTTGGCAAATTTACGGGCTTTTCAAGTATATTTGCTGCTACGGCACTTTTGATTGGTGTTCAATCATTAGGAAAATTGGCAGAAGGCCTTGAGCGATTCGGAGAAATGCAATGGGACGAAATTGGAAGAGGACTTACCGCAATGGGTGTCGCGCTTCTTGAAGTTGGCGCCGTGATTGGGACGCTCGGTGTTCTTGCCGGGTTTGCGGGCATTATTGGCGCAGCTTCATTGCTGATTGCGATTCAAGGACTCGACGATCTTGCCAATGCTTTGAAGAAGTTCGGTTCCATGCAGTGGGATGAAATCGGAAGAGGCCTTGTTGCGATGGGAGCGGCGCTTCTTGAAGTTGGGGTCGTAGTTGGAACACTAGGTGCTCTCACAGGCTTTGCGGGCATTATTGGCGCTGGAGCATTGCTATTAGCAATTCAGGGCCTTGATGATTTAGCCAACGCGCTTGCGAAATTTGGCGCAATGCAATGGGTTGAAATCGGAAAAGGTCTTGTTGCGATGGGAGCGGCGCTTCTTGAAGTTGGGGTCGTAACCGGAGCGCTTGGTGCTCTTACCGGTTTGGCAGGCCTTGTCGGTGCGGGAACATTGTTGCTTGCTGTTCAGGGCCTTGATGACCTTGCCAATGCTTTGAAGAAGTTCGGTTCCATGCAATGGGATGAAATCGGCAGGGGACTTGCTGCAATGGGAGCAGCTATGGGCGAAGTTGCCCTAGGCGGCTTACTTAACACTCTTTCCGGTTTTGGTGCCGCATCTATTTCCAAAATAGCGGAGCCGCTCGGAGTCCTGGCGGACTCTGTAAAGAAATGGGCCGGAGTGACGGTTCCGGAAGAACTAGGCGCTCAACTTGGAGAACTTGCCGGCGGAATCTTGCAATTCACCTTTGGTGGGTGGGGTGCATCTGCAATTGCTGAAGTTGCTGCTCCTCTCGGTACAATGGCCGATTCAATTTCAAAATGGTCCAATGTCGATATTACCGAGGACTTGGGGGATAAAATCGGATCGTTGGCAAGCGGTGTGAAGGCATTTACCTTCGGAGGATTGGGGGCAGGCGCCATTGCGGAAGCCGCTCCCGGGATTGGTCAGTTGTCTGACGCTGTAAGAAAATGGGACGGCGTTGTCGTTCCCGAGGATTTGGAAAGCGGCCTTACAAGTCTTGCCACGGGTGTAAATGCATTCAGTTTCGCTTTCGCTGGAGGTTGGTCGATTGGGACACTCATCGGCCCTCTGGGCGATTTGGTCGAGCCGGTAAAAAAATGGAACTATGTAAAAGTTCCGGAAGGCATTGACAGCTCGCTCAAACAGTTGGCCGATGGCGTGAACGCATTTAGCTTCTCGTTTATGAGCGGGTGGTCACTTGATACGCTGGTTGGTCCACTTGGCGATTTGGCCGATGCAGCGAGAAAGTGGAATGGTGTCACATTAGAAGGTGTATCGCAGGAACTTACCAGTTTCGCAGACAGCTTGAAGAATCTCGGGACGGTTAGTGTATCGGGGCTCGTGCTTGAATTTCAAAACGCTACCGGAACATTGACGCAGGCAGTTTCTGGAATGCTTTCTTCTATTATCTCTATTGTGAACACGCGAAAGAGCGGAGTAATTTCGGTATTTGTTGTAATGGTAGGGAATGTCCTTACAACTCTGAATGGAAAACTCCCCAATTTCCAAACTTTCGGTCAACTGACGGTAAAGTATATGGTCATGGGGATTCGTTCTCAGGCTGGGCTTCCAATTGTTGCATTTGGCGAGATTATTACGGACGTGCTGTCATCCATTATTGTACGAAATACCGAATTCTATGACGCCGCCCGCGACATGGTAGCTGGATTCGCCAATGGCATCAGTGCCAACACATTCCTGGCGGAAGCAAAAGCTGCCGAAATGGCCGCTGCGGCTGCTCGCGCTGCAAGACGGGAACTCGACGAGCATTCTCCATCGAAAGTGGGCTATGAAATCGGCGATTTCTTCGGTGTTGCCTTCGTTGGAGCGATCGGTGATTATGCCGACAAGTCATATCGTGCTGGTGCCGAGATGGGCTCGAAAGCTCGAATTGGACTCACGGAGGCGGTGTCGAAGATTTCGGACTATATCAACAGTGACATAGACGCACAGCCAACGATTCGTCCTGTACTGGACTTGTCAAATGTTCAGTCCGGAACCAGACAGATAAATGCAATGTTTAGCCGCACGCAGGCAATGTCGATCAACGCCAACATGAGCAGGGCCCACACCAGCGGAAATCAAAATGGTGGGTTCCAAGATGGTTCCGCGGCCACATACAACTACTTCACGCAAAACAACTATTCGCCGAAAGCCCTGTCGAGGGTTGAAATCTATCGGCAGACAAAGAATCAATTCTCGGCGATGAAAGGAACGGTGAGTAAACGATGATCAAGTCGGTCACTGTTACAAACTATCTCGGTGAAAGTCTGAAGATGGAACTCACGAACCCGTATGATTCCGGTATTGCCATTACCGACATTACCGGAATTGGTCCGGGAAAAGCGGATATCAATGTCACAGAGCTTACGTCGAGCGATGGGTCGCTATATAATTCGGCCCGGCTTGGGACACGAAATATCGTTATGACACTTCGCTTCATGATTGCTCCGGACATTGAGACCGTCCGTCAGAAGTCCTATAAGTATTTTCCAATTAAAAAAGAGTTAATCCTTACCTTCGAGACGGACAATCGGTCTTGTTATATTGCAGGCTACGTAGAGTCGAATGAACCGGTTATTTTCGACGAGAACGAGTACACGCAAATTTCAATCATATGCCCTGATCCATACTTCTACTCGACGGAAGCGAACGCAATGGTCTTCAGCGGTGTTGTCCCGATGTTTGAGTTTGAGTTTTCGAATGAAACAGAAAACGGTTCAAACGAGGAACGTAACATCATTATGTCTGAAATCGAGGTTGCACAGGAACAAACGGTCTATTATAACGGCGACAGCGAAATCGGCGTCACGATTCAAATTCACGCAATCGGTACAGTGGAGAACGTTACGATCTACAATACGGGAACGCGGGAATTTATCAAAATAGATACAGAAAAGCTAAAATCGATTACTGGCTCGACCATTGTTGCAGGTGACGATATTTACATTTGCACTGTGAAAGGGAAGAAGTCTGTCACTTTGCTCCGGAATGGCGTTCGGACGAACATTCTCAATTGCCTTACAAAGGATTCTTCATGGATTCAGCTGGTGAAAGGCGATAACATCCTTGCTTATACGGCTGAAAAAGGTTCGGAGATGCTATATTTTACAGTCTATAACAACATCATCTATGAGGGGGTATAAGCGTGGATATTTGGGTTTTAGATAAGACTCTGGAAGCCAATGACATCGTTGATACCTTTAATTCCCTTATATGGACGGACCGATACGACGAATATGGGGACTTTGAGATATACACATCCGTTACAGACCAGGCGCTGTCTCTGCTGCAAATGGATTATTATTTACAAAGCCGCTCGTCTGAGCACGTCATGATTATTGAAGAGGTTCTAATTGATACAGACCCAGAAAACGGTAACAGCGTTACCATTACAGGTCGGTCGTTAGAATCTCTTCTTTCACGACGTATCGTGTGGACTCAAACTCTTTTGGATGGGAGCGTACAGGATTGCATTAAAAAGCTTCTTGATGAAAATGTTATTTCTCCAAAAGATGTCAACCGCAAAATCCCAAACTTCGTATTCGAGACAAGCGTCGAGAAAGCTGTCACAGAGCCGAAAATTACAGCGCAGTTCACTGGAGACAATTTGTATGATGTTATCTCCGAAATTTGTCGACTCACAGGACTTGGTTTCAAGGTCACGTTGAACGATAAGAAGCAGTTCGTCTTTAAACTCTACGCTGGTGCTGACCGTACTTATGCTCAGACGGAAAATCCTTACGTCGTATTTTCACCCAAATTTGAAAATATTGCCAATAGCAATTATCTCGAATCCAAAAAAGAATATAAGAATGTTGCGCTGGTTGCCGGCGAGGGAGAGGGTGCCGAACGAAAAACCACCTCCGTCGGCGAGGGAAGTGGCTTGGAGCGTCGAGAGCTGTTTGTGGATGCACGTGATATTTCGACTACGACAGAAGACAATGTCACTCTTTCGGACGAAGAATATAAGAAGCAACTCGCTCAGCGTGGCGATGAGAAATTGGCAGAAAGTGTAGCTGCCCAATCATTTGAGGGCCAAGTCGAAATGACAAAGATGTTCGAATACGGTAAGGATTTTTTCATCGGCGATATTGTTCAAATCGCTAATGAGTACGGAATGGAGAGTAGGGCCAGAATTTCGGAAATTGTAACGGCTATTGACACACAAGGCACTGTTACTTACCCCACGCTTTCGACCGTAACTTGAGTATAGGAAAGGAGATTCATATTTCATGAGTGTAACATATGGTTTTTACAACTCGATAAAAGGCGATCGAAAGTACAACGCTCTTGAGATGTCGAGTATATTTGATGGCATCATTGTGGACGGCGTGTATATGTCCATTGGCGATGCGTTGAATGTAAAATCATCCGGTGGTATGGGAATTACTGTTGGCATTGGGCGAGCGTGGTTTAACCATACATGGACATTGAACGATTCTCTGTTGCCGCTTACACTGGCGAACTCGGACGTCCTCCTAAATCGAATTGACGCGATTGTTCTGGAGGTTAATAATAACACCGAAGTTCGCAAAAACACAATTAAAATTCTAAAAGGTACTCCATCTAGTAAACCAGTAAAGCCCACCATGACGGAAGGCGAATTACTCAACCAGCATCCGCTCGCTTATATTTCCATTCCTGCTGGGGCTACATCCATTTCGCAGAGCAATATTGAGAATGCAGTCGGTACATCTGCTTGTCCTTATGTAACGGGTGTGCTGAAGGGCATGGACATCGACAAACTTGTTGCTCAGTGGGGTGCTCAGTGGGCTGAGTGGCTCAGCAGCAATACGGATGCCTGGAAAGCTTTCATGAGCGATAACACAAATGAGTGGAAGTCGTTCATGGCAAAAAACAAGAATGAATGGTCTGCTCTCATCAATGGGAATACGTCTGAGTTTGAAACCTGGTTCGAGCATATGAAAGATCAGCTCTCAGAGGACGCCGCTGGTAATCTTCAACTTCAGGTGGACAATCTCAACAATGCTGCTCTCGGTGGTGATTTTGTTCTCAAAGGTTCTCCGGTTTCAGTCGAATACATGGGAGCAAACCGTATCGCGTCCATCACTGCTTACGGTGAAAACGCACAGGGCGGCACAACAGAGGCCCCCATGGCGCTCACGGGGGTGGATAGCGTATTTGTGGGTGGGCGGAATTTGCTGCCGAAAGCGACGTTGACTGAAACAATCTCTGGCGTGACCTTTACGCCTAATCCCGATGGAAGCGTTTCGGTATCCGGCACCGCTACGAGCGATTCGTATTATACTTTTGCTCATTATATGGAACGCGCGCTGCTCGGTCAGACGGTGTGTCTTTCTGGCAGTTCACAACTGGTAACAGTCGTTATCAACGAAAGAACATCAAGCGCAACGTTTGTACGCAATGTGCTTGTTGATAGGGGTCAAGGTGCGTCGGGAATCGTTACTAAGCGAAAAGATAGTAATGTTTTATATGCTGTGCTGCAAGTTCAGAGCGGAGATACTGTAAACGAAGTTGTCTATCCCATGCTCAATCTCGGCAAATCACCGCTGCCCTACAAGCCATATCAGGGCAGCGTGACACCTCTCCCCATCCCGCGCCCGCTGCATAAGGTTGGCGACGTGAGGGATATTTGCTGTACGAGGGTTAAGAGCGTCTATGATAAGCGGATTGTAATAGACCAAAACAGCATTATCAACATGTCGGGTGAGGCCTCTATCGTTGGGACCTCACGTCGTTTTAATGTGCCAGCAGAAGATATCCCTATTACTAACGATGCGGTTATCGAGCCAGTAAGGTGTAATATCTTGCCAGCAAGGCCATCTGGTGGTGTGTCTGGCACATATGCTCTCGATGCTCCTGGTATTAGTTTACAAAACAATCAATCTGTTTCTCAGCCAAATATCAATATTCGCGTTCCCGGCTGTAAGACATTAGAGGAAATTAAAGCGTGGCTTACCGATAACCCCCTCACCGTCTACTACCAAAGTACCTCCTACAACGGTGCGAACGGTTTGGACATATGTCTGACGGAGTACCAGAACGGCTCTATAGAACTGGATGGGACGGAAAGTAATTTACAGTTCTTTAGCGAATATCAAACATTGGCGATTAAAGGGATAACGACAGCGGGAGATCCATCGCAAGCTAATGCTTATGGAGTTTGCATCAGCAGCCATTTCGCATTGGTTCCTCCGGGCACATCAACCACCTTAGATAAGGTTGTTTACGGACAACCCCAATACAATCAGATTATCATACACGACACAAGTTGGAACAGCCTTGAGACTGCAAAAGCCTACCTCGCCGCCCAAAAAGCCGCAGGAACGCCTGTACAGATTGCTTACCAGCTCGCTACGCCAGAAGTGTACGCCACAGACCCTGTTGATTTCGACAACGCAGCCGGGCCGCTCACCGTCTTGACCGGCGGAGAACTGGAAGCCGCATTCAAAAGCGCGGACAAAGTGGTCGAGTCTCGTATTGACTTTGTCGAAGACACGCTCAATGAGCAGGGTCAAGCCATCGCAGAAAAGGCTCCGATTTCCCATTCTTCAGATAAGTCTACTTACGGTCTCGGCTCTGGTAGCCAGTTCGGACATGTGAAGCTTTCGGACGCCACAGCAAGCGGATCGAACGCCGGTCAGGGTATCGCTGCAACTCCGAGTGCGGTGAATCAAGTGAACGCCAGGGTCTCAACGGTAGACGGTATTGCAAGAGCAGCTATGCCGAAATCTGGTGGAACGTTTACGGGAAATGTTCTCGCTAGTTCGGCAAATGAAGCAGGAGCGTTCCTTCGCAACATCAGCGTTCAAAATAGCGCGAGCCAGTTGCAGTATACCAATTTCATTATCATGGTGAGGAAGTGATCGTATGCCAATCTATGATTTTGATGGGTCCACCAGTCGCGAAATCGGGAAACTGTACGACTGGAACGGATCGACAAACTCTCAGATCAAAGAGGTCTATGACTTCGATGGAACCACAAGCCGTCTGATCTATAAGGATGCGCCGGACTATTTGTTCAATTGGGGTGACAACGCCGAGATCACAGGCGGATGGTCCGTTAAGAAATGGGTTCTAAGTGGGTCCGCCAACGGCATTATTGGTGCTGATTACCTGGATCTTTACATTGGCAACACCGGAAATTCCAATCGTCGAATTTATATTCACACAAATAAAGCCGTCAATGTGACAGATCTGAAAAGCATAAGCATGACCTATGGCGGAACGAGTACGGTTACATGCCCGGACCATAACGCTGCTTGGTGGGGCATCGAGCATTTTGGACTTGCCCTCTCGACGTTCATCCCGAGTGATCCTCAAAACCAACTTCCAGACTCTTTTACGTATAAGAATTACTCAAAATGGTGGAATCGTGCTCCAAATGTGGGCGGTCCAGGTTCGTTCACATGGGGCCCGATTACAAACACCATAGACACGTCGGGAATCTCAGGGAGTTTCTACGTTGTACTTGTCCTGAACGCCTATGATGCCACATCTCCATATGGGTTTACGGTTCGAACCGTTACCTGTACATCCTAACAATTCTAAGGAGGCTTCTACATGCTGAAAGTGAAAATCGGTGAAAAAGAGTTTGAGTATCTCACTTCTTTGGAAACCGAAGAATACTACAATGGCTCAAGCCGCCGTACGCTCACGGTCAATTGTCCGAGTGACGCAATCGGTCTGGATGAGCTGAATGCGCTTCTGACCGAAGAGAATCTTGCTGAGATCGTCATGACCAATACGGAAGGTATATCGGTCTACAAAGACGTTCTCGCTGAGAATGAAGAAGGCGAAATGGTTCCTACGGGTGAACAGGAGTTCGATCATTTCGATCCGATCGTCAACTACTTCGACGGTTATGTCCTGAAGCTGTCCTGTGGGATCACAAGCGTCATAACTCAGCCCGAAACGCCTGATACACCGGCTGTGTACGAGGAACAGATCGTCTTTAAAGTTGGAAAGCGCACCTACATTGAAGAGCAGCTCCACAAGCTGGGACTGTAAAGGAGGACAAGCATATGGAACGAGCAAGATTCCCAATGGAGTTCCTACGTGTAACTCAAGGCCCCAATGTAGGAAGCCACGCAGGCAGTAAGGCGATGGACTTCGGCGGGAAAGATACCGGAAAAGACCCGATTTACGCCCCTTTTACGGGTAAGTTTGTGCGTGTCCGTAAGGATTCCTCTCACGAGTCATACTTAGAATCCTTGGAGCCGGTCGAATTCGCCAATGGTGTTGTCGACTATATGACACTCACGTTCATGCACGATGACGTTTTGGACGTAAAAACAGGCCAAATTGTACGTCAGGGCGAGAAAATCGGTGATGAAGGTGGATTTGGTGGTGGCCGTCCGAACCGTTTTGGCGCACATCTTCACATTGAAGCGAGCCGAGGCCGGAATATCGCTTATCAGGTTCAAAATGGAGCTGGTACCTACTGTACTCCAAATCAGGTGAATATTTGGGACGCCCTGTGGGTTGGCGGAGATGTCCAGATCCTGAAAGATGGCGGCTACTCTTGGAAACGAGATGTAAAAAAGGAGGAGAACGATATGGAATTTCTGGAAGTCACAAGTGAACGTTGTGAAGTATTCACCGAGGCAAACGTAAATTCTGTCGACCGTACTTTTAATAACGGAAGGCTCGTGAAAGGGGCGTTCTACCCGATTCAGAGCGATGTTGGCACGGATGGAGTGTATCATTGGGTGCGCATTCAGGCTGGAGATAAGAAGCGATATGCTGTTGTTCTGGAAGATCGAAGCAAGATTGTATCTCTTTCTGCTGGGGACGCCATTGCGGCATGTATGGCGCAGGCTCCGCATGTTGACACATCCGAGCTTGAGAAAAAACTGGCCGATATGACTGCCGAAAAAAATGCTGTCGAAAAACGCCTCGCTGACGTTAAAGCATACGTCGCGGAGGTGTGAAGACAGTGGAATGGACAGTAGTAGGTGTAATCGTTGCTTTAGTTGGTTTGTTCGTGACCGTTGGGGCTCCAATCATTAGACTGAACGGCAATATAGCTCGTTCGAATGTGATTTTGGATCGACTTGAAAAAGAGTTAGCCGCTCAAAAAATGGACGCAAAAGAAAGCCATCGTCGCTTATGGAAGCATAACGATGAGCAAGATGAACGTATCGGAGATCATGAAACCCGTATTACAATTTTGGAAAATAGGTAGGAGGTATAGTTATGAAAATGACAAATAAAGTGTATGACATCCTTAAGTGGATTGCACAGTATTTTCTTCCGGCTATTGGTACATTGTACTTCGCACTAGCTGGCATTTGGGGACTGCCCTACGGAGAGCAGATCGTAGGCACAATTACTGCCGTTGATACTTTCTTGGGGGTCCTCCTTGGAATCAGTTCGGCACAGTATAATAAGGCCAGCTTGGCTATGAGCAAAAAATAAACCGCCTGAGAAAAAGCCATTGTAATGTAATATTATTACATATAAAGGGCAAGCTATAAAACTTGATAAATTTTTACTGGAGTGACAAAAGCGTGGAACACTCGCACACTACTTCTACACTTTTGCGCAAAATGTCGCTATATAGCTAGACTTTCCGTATCCAATATGGAAGCGGCGGTTACGAGAAAATTCTGAATCGTGCAGAAAAAGCCAGTAAAATCAAGGGTTGAGTTTTTTCGCGGAAGTAAAATAGTGTAGGGATAGTGTATGAGTTGCATACACTATCCCTACACTATTTTTGCACCGCATTCTTACGCTCTATTTTATATGATGTATATTTTTGATAGACAAATGGGCGTTTGATTTTCAGGCCATATCTTTGCAAGCCTTGGAAAGCATTTTGACATTTTCCAACGGAGTATCTGCACCCAAATCACACCCGGGGGCAAGAATGTGAGAATGCCCGTTTGCAATTTTTATCCGTTCGCATGCCTCTTTGTAAACTTCGCTGGGCGTACCGGTAAGGAGCGTGCCGGCTGGATTGATATTTCCCATCATAACCATTTTTTCGCCTGCCGCCTCTACAGCCTTGTCGAAGTCCACAAGATAATCTACCGAAAATACGTTCACTCCGCATTCGCGTAATGCTGCAACGCGGTTTCCGGATGCGCCGCAAACATGGGCGTAAAAATACTTATAAAAGGGGAGTTTTTCTTTTAGCTTTTTTAATGATGGAATAACCCATTCTTCGAACATTTCTTGGCTGATCAAACTGCCGCTTCCAACCGGTTCTGCAGGGAAAGCTATATCACACCCGTTCTCGTGCAATAATGTGAACATTTCAGCACTGACGCATACCGTAAAATCCAGCAGTTCATGCACAATTTCCGGCTCCTCCAGCATGAGCATGATAAAGTCACTTGTTCCGACCATGACGGCTGCCATAGTGAATGGCCCTGCTATATCTCCGAATATATATTTTTGATTTCCCACCAGGACCTTGACATGCCGTGTCTGATTTATCATTTTTTGAACAAAATCATTAGCAAGAAGGGTATCACGAATTGTTTCTCTATTGAGTTGCGGAATCTCGTTTATTGGATCTTTAAAAACAGAGCCGGTATCGATTGCACCTCCAATTTTATCAATACTGATTGGGCAGCCAAATGCGTTGAGGCATGCAGTGAAAACTCCAGAAACTGCGCTGATCATATCACTGTCAATTTTGTTGAGATAATCTACAACAGATGAAGCCCCGCTGTCCGGCCTGCTATATAGCTCCCGATATGTCACGCCCTCTGTTTTAGCAATCCATGCTCCGCCATCGACTACGGTAAAAGGAGTGCGGTCTACAGCTTGGTGCTTAATAACTGCGTCAATTCTTTCTTTGGGTGTCATCGTTTCCATGGACAGTTCCTCCCATAATTGTTTTGTTTTACATAACATATTGGGCTTGTTATGTGTTTCATGCCTGTATTATACAATTGTTTCAATTCGAAGTATTGTACTATGATTTAATTTTTGGGAATATTTTGTTTTTCACTTAAAAAATTCCAAACCGTTTGAAAAGCATGTGCAGATAGCCCAAAAGCTCTGTTCCTTTTTTAGCCAAGAAATTTCACGTTCAGTGTATACGCTTTTAGCGAGATCGTTTATTTCGTAACCACCCATGTACTTGATGGCGCACCCATCGACTTTGTGGTTCTCCGCCATTGCTGCAAAGTGCTTTCCACCATCGTGCGGTTTGTGCGCAGGGGTGTATATAAGATTGCCTCGAACTGTTATAGCGCCGGCTTTTAATACATACGTCTGCATCGGGGCATTTTCTTTGAGGACCTCTTTTTGGCTTTCGAGGTTGAGGCTTAGTGTTTTCTCCTTTCCGTTATTTGAATTAATATTTGTGAGAATATATTGTAGTATAGGAATTATCAACTCCGGCACTGTGAGGTGTGATATGGTTAGGAATAATGTATCGATCTGTCCTGTGTGCGGGGAGAATTTAAAGCCATACGATAAGATTTTGCGTATTGTATGTATGAAAGGGCGAAAAATACTATGGAAGTGGGGGCTGTAAGAAAATTTTAAAGCATTCCAGAGAGCAAATGAACGATGCGCGAGAACGATGCGCGGGGCCGTAAACCGGCCCCGCGTTTTGCGCCGGAAACCGAGACCGGAAAAGCGTGACGGTGAAATTGGCCTTCTCGGTTCCGTTTGCCGTGTGCATTCTTGTGCAAAAAAGAGAGTGAATATACGTCTACGGCGGACAACTTTGCCCGGATGTACGGGAGCGACGGAGCTTTTTTCTGTTTTTTTATGCAATATCACACAATTGAACGCTTTAGCAAAGAAAAGTATGTAAAAATAGTGTATTGAATTTTGTGCATCTTCCGCGTTAAAATAGATTCAATTCCTATCAAAGGCTTTGTTGGAAGCTTTGTGTATGGAAAGTTTGAAACATTGGAGGAAGAAAGTATGAAAAAGTTTCTGAGCGCAGCGCTGGCCCTCTGCCTCGCCTTTTCGCTGGCGGCGTGCGGCGGTTCCGGCTCCAGCACACCGGCGTCCACCGCGCCGTCCGGCGGCACGGCGGGTTCCGGCGCGGCCATTAAGATCGGCGGTATCGGCCCTGTTACAGGCAGCACCGCGGTTTACGGCAATGCCGTGAAGAACGGCGCGGAGATCGCCATTGCCGAGATCAACGCGCTGGGCGGCCAGCAGTATGAGATGAAATTCGAGGATGACGAGAACGATGCCGAGAAGGCGATCAACGCGTACAACAGCCTGAAGGACTGGGGCATGCAGGTCCTGATGGGCACCGTCACCAGCAATCCCTGCATCGCCGTTGCGGCCGAGACGGCCAACGACAATATGTTCCAGCTGACGCCGTCCGGCTCCGCTGAAGGCTGCATCGCAAACGACAATGCGTTCCGTGTTTGCTTCTCCGACCCGGAGCAGGGCACGCTTTCCGCCGATTATATCGTTGAGAACAGCCTTGCGGCAAAGGTCGCCGTCATCTATGACAGCTCTGACCCGTATTCCTCCGGCATTCACGATGCGTTCGTGACCGAGGCGCAGGAAAAGGGCCTGGAGATCGTTTCCGACGAGGCGTTTACCGCCGACAGCAATAAGGACTTCACAGTCCAGATTCAGAAGGCCCAGGCTGCAGGCGCGGAGCTGGTATTCCTGCCCATTTACTACACCGAGGCGTCCCTGATTCTGACGCAGGCCGACAAGATCGGCTATGAGCCGGTATTTTTCGGCTGCGACGGTCTGGACGGTCTGGTGTCTGTGGAGAACTTCGACACGAGTCTGGCCGAGGATGTCATGCTGATGACTCCGTTCACCGCTTCGGCTACCGATGACAAAACGGCCGCGTTTGTAAAGGCTTATAACGAAGCCTACGGCGAGGACCCCAATCAGTTCGCGGCCGATGCCTATGACGCCATTTACGCCATCCACGCGGCTGTGGAGAAGGCCGGCGTTACAGCCGACATGGATGCGTCCGCCATTTGCGACGCCCTGAAGGCCGCTTTTACTGAGATCACACTGGAAGGCTTGACCGGCAAGGGCATTACCTGGGACGCCAGCGGCGCGCCTGCCAAGAGCCCGCTTGTCTACATCATCAAGGACGGCGTTTACACCGCGGCATAATTTCTGTTACAAAAAGGCCAAGAAGGCTGCCGGCTTTTACCGGCAGCCTTCTTTCCAATCGACATCTTTTCGGTGGAAAACAGCGTACAAGGCCGTTTTTTGTGGTTTTCAATTGCCGGGCGGCACCCGGTATGGTATACTTATAAAGTCTGGTACCTGTGGAGCGATCCTCTCTTGGACGCCGGCGGCACGGCGTTTTATGGGAAACAAAAAAGGGGCGAAACACATGCAATTTTTATCTTACCTTGTGAACGGCATCAGCCTGGGCAGTATTTATGCGGTCATTGCCCTGGGCTATACGATGGTGTACGGCATTGCCCGTATGCTGAATTTCGCGCATGGCGACGTCATCATGGTGGGCGGCTACGTTGCTTTTGTAATGATGACGTCGCTGGGCCTGCCCGCGCTGGCGGCAATCTGCGCGGCGGTGGTGGTTTGCACGCTGCTGGGCGTTGCCATCGAACGCGTGGCCTATAAGCCGCTGCGGGAGGCGCCCAGCCTCGCCGTGCTCATTACGGCCATCGGCATGAGCTATCTGCTGCAGAACCTGGCGCTGCTCATCTGGGGCTCTGCGCCGAAATCCTTCACGTCGGTCGTGTCCATCGAACCGCTCCGTCTCTTCGGCGGGCAGCTCGTCGTTACGGGCGAGACACTGGTCACCATTGTTACATCCGCAGTCATCATGGTGGCGCTCACGTTGTTTGTCAACAAGACGAAAGTGGGCCACGCCATGCAGGCCGTATCCGAGGACAAAGGAGCCGCACAGCTTATGGGCATCAATGTGAACGCCACCATTTCGCTCACTTTTGCCATCGGCAGTGCTTTGGCGGCCGTCGCGGGCGTGCTGCTTTGTTCGGCCTATCCCACGCTGATGCCAACGACGGGCGCAATGCCCGGCATCAAGGCTTTTGTGGCTGCGGTGTTCGGCGGCATCGGTTCCATCCCCGGCGCGATGCTGGGCGGCGTGCTGCTGGGCATCATCGAGAGCCTGAGCAAAGCGTATATTTCGTCCCAGATGGCGGACGCCATCGTGTTCGGCGTGCTCATCATCGTACTGCTTGTCCGCCCTGCGGGCATACTGGGCAAGCAGACGCGAGAGAAAGTGTAGGTGGGCGCAATGAAAATGAAAACTTTGAGCCGCAGTTTCCGGCGCGATCTTGTGACCTATGGAATGGTCGTTGTGATGTTTTTGGCCATCCAGCTGCTTTCAGGCATGGGCATGCTCACAAATTCCCTGTCGGGGCAGCTCGTTCCGATTTGCGCATATATCATTATGGCAATTTCCCTAAACCTCACCGTGGGCATCCTGGGCGAGCTGAGCCTGGGGCATGCGGGCTTTATGAGCGTGGGCGGTTTTGTGGGGGCGTTTGTCTCCGTGTGTGTTGGGGACGCCGTGCCGGGCTGGCTTTGCTTTACGCTGGCGTTGCTGGCGGGGACCGCGGCCGCAGCCTTGTTCGGTTTTTTGATCGGCATTCCTGTATTGCGCCTGCAGGGGGACTATCTTGCCATCGTAACGCTGGCCTTTGGTGAGATCATCAAAAACCTGCTCAATTCCTTCTATGTCGGCAGAGATGCGTCCGGCTTCCATGTTTCGCTGAAGGACGCGCTTTCGCTGAACCTGGACGAGACAGGCGATGTGATCATCAACGGCGCACAGGGCATCACCGGCATGCCGCGAAGCGCCACCTTCGGGCTGGGCTTTGTACTTATTCTCATCACGCTCTTCATCGTTCTGAACCTCATCAATTCCCGCACGGGCCGTGCGATCATGTCCATCCGGGACAACCGCATCGCAGCGGAATCCGTGGGCGTCAATGTCACGCGGTATAAGCTCATCGCGTTTACTATTTCCGCAGCGCTGGCCGGTTTGGCGGGCGCGCTGTATGCGCATAATTTCTCCTCGCTGGTGGCGAAAAAGTTTGATTACAACACTTCCATTCTGATTCTGGTGTTTGTCGTTGTGGGCGGTATGGGCAACATCCGTGGTTCCATCATTGCGGCTGCGCTGCTCACCATCCTGCCGGAGCTGCTGCGCGGCTTCAGCGATTACCGCATGCTGGTGTATGCTGTCGTGCTCATTGTGATGATGCTGTTCAACCAGAGCCCGCAGCTTGTGGCCTGGCGCCGCAGGCTGGCCGCCAGGCTGCCGCTGCCGCGCAAGAAGGCTGCGGCGGGCGAGAAGGAGGTGTGATGCATGGCTTTGCTGGAAGTAACGAACCTTGGCATCGCATTCGGCGGCCTGCAGGCCGTGGAAAAATTTGCGCTTTCCATTGAAAAGGGCCATCTGTACGGCCTTATCGGTCCCAACGGTGCGGGCAAAACAACGGTGTTCAACATGCTCACCGGTGTGTACCAGCCCACGGAAGGCGATATCGTGCTGGATGGAAAAAGCATCGTTGGCCTCAAGCCGGCTGTCATCAATAAGGCGGGCATCGCGCGCACGTTTCAGAATATCCGTCTGTTCAAGGATATGACGGTGCTGGACAACGTGAAGGTGGGCCTGCATAACCAGGTGAAATACACCACGGCCACGGGAATTCTGCGTCTGCCCTCCTATTTTGTGAAGGAGCGGGCCATGAATGAAAAGGCAATGGAGCTGCTGAAGATCTTCGATTTGGACGGAGAAGCGGGGCAGCCGGCCTCCAGCCTGCCCTACGGAAAGCAGCGCAAGCTGGAGATCGCCAGAGCGTTGGCAACGAATCCCAAGCTGCTGCTGCTGGACGAGCCTGCGGCTGGCATGAACCCCAATGAGACTGCCGAACTGATGGAGACCGTCCGTTTTGTGCGGGATAAATTCGACATCGCGGTTCTGCTCATCGAACACGACATGAGCTTTGTTATGGGCCTGTGTGAGCATATCACGGTATTGGATTACGGCCGTATCATCGCGGAGGGCGACCCCGAGACCGTCCGCAGCGACCCAAAGGTTATTGCGGCATATTTGGGAGGTGAGGCGTAATGGGCGTGATGCTTTCGGTCAAGGACCTTGTTGTAAATTACGGCGCCATCAACGCCATTAAGGGCATTTCATTCGATGTGAACGAGGGCGAGATCGTCACGCTGATCGGCGCAAACGGTGCGGGCAAAACGACCACGCTCCATGCTGTTTCCCGGCTGCTCAAGCCCAAACAGGGGGAGATATCCTTTTGCGGCCAGCCCATCAGCAGCATGGAAGCGCATAAAATCATCCAGCTGGGCCTGACGCAGGTGCCGGAGGGGCGGCGCGTGTTTTCGCAGCTGACGGTGCAGCAGAATCTGGCGCTGGGGGCGTACACCCGAAAGGACGGCGCGGATGCCGTTGCGGCGGATTATGAGATGGTGTTTCAGCGCCTGCCGCGTCTGAAGGAGCGCCGCAGGCAGATTGCCGGAACGCTTTCCGGCGGTGAGCAGCAGATGCTGGCCATTGGCCGCGCGCTGATGTGCAAACCCAAGATGCTGCTGCTGGACGAGCCCTCCATGGGCCTGTCTCCGTTGTTGGTGCAGGAGATATTCAGCATCATCCACGATGTGAATCAATCCGGCGTGACTATTCTGCTGGTGGAGCAGAACGCCAAGATGGCGCTGGAGATCGCGAACCGGGCCTATGTCCTGGAGACAGGTTCCATCGTCATGTCCGGCGACGCGCATGAACTGGCCAATAACGACCAGGTGCGCAAAGCGTATCTGGGCGGTTGAAACAGCAAAACAGAAAGGAGCGCGTCCCTGTCGGGGACACGCCCTTTTCTTTTTTGCACGCCGCCAGGGGAGGCAGTAAGCCTGTGCGGCATGCCTCAGCAGCTTTCCCGGGAAGGGTAATAAAGGTTGTTGGAGATGAACTCCAGCTTGTCGCGGAGCGTGTGCTCCAGCTCGTTGACTGTGGTGACCATGTTCATGACGGTCTCGTTCACGTCCAGGATCTGATTCAGCGAAACGTCTTCCATGGCGAGCACCTTTTGCAGTTTTTCGCCCTCTGCGTTCAGAATATGGCTCAAAGCCGTTTCCTCCAGCGCAATGGACTCGATGAGATCAGTAATGGCCTGGCTCATGGAGATGGGGTTCGGGGACGTTGTGATGGTGGGCATTGACATTGCGGTTTCCTCCCTTATCTGCGGTTGATTTCCATATCTGCCGTATGGTTATTATCAGTATATGAGAAACCGCCGAAACTGTGAAAACCCCGCCTTGCGGCGGGGTTTTCTGCTTAGAAGTAGCTCACTTTGATTTGTTTGCCCATCTTTTCCAGATATTCGGAAAGCTCCTGTACCAGGCGTATTTTGATGCCGAAGGTAATCGGCAGATCCGGGTTCTGGTGCGCCGGATTGATGGCCTTGCCGATAAAAAAATTGATGTCCGTGGCATACTCGAACAAAAGCTGGGCGATTTGCGAGGCTCCGTCCGTCTGCACGCTCCACAGGTTGGTAAGGTCGGTGCCTTCCACAAAGGCCTTGGCGTATTCCACCACTCGGCTCATGGTGATGACGCCCTCTGTCACAAGATCCACGCCTTTCATATGGCCCACGGGAGGAATGGCGGGGTCGGTGCCGTAATCCAGAGAGGTGACGATGGTTTCGTGCAGATAGTCTGCCGCAATCTGGGAGGTGGTGCCGCCGCAGACGATTTTTTTGCCTTCCTTCGAGAAGAAAAGCGTCATCATTTTCGTTGCGTCGCGCGGGTCTGCGGGCGGGCCCATCAGCAGATTGACAGGCGTGCGTTCCCGGATGCGCACGGCGGCCACGGTGGTATCGTCGCCGGGCTCGCCTTCATACAGGCGGTTGCACTCGTCCACGATCATGGACGCGATCATCTTGGCCGAGAGCGTGTCGTCGTACAGACGCTCGGCGTATTCGATGATATTCTCGCGCTGCCAGCCGAAATTCATCATCTTGCCTACGCCTGCATAGATGGCGCCGTCGCTCATGGCGATGAACACATCATGCAGCTGCAGGGGAATGCGGCTTTCCAGTATGGTTTTGCCCTCGATGACGCGGCTGACGATGGGGTAATCCACGCTTTTGCCGTTCCGCAGCAGGATGACGTTGGGGTTATCGAACTGAATGATCTCGGCCGTGGTGTTGTCGGTAATGCGGATGATGGTGAATGTGGAATAGGCCACCTGCCGAACACTGCACACGGGCAAAGTTTTTGCAATGGTGTCCACACATTCCTCAATGGGCATGCCGTTTGCCATCATCGTGCAGATGATTTTGCTGGTGAGCGTAGAAAGGATGTTGGCCTTTACGCCGCTGCCCAGACCGTCCGCCAGCACCATTGTCAGAGATTTTTCATTGTTACCGATGATTTCCACACGGTCTCCGCAAAGCTGCTCATTCACGTGGTTCAGGCTGATGTAGCCGGTGTCTGTCCAAAGGTTATTCATGGGTGCCTATGGCCCTCCTTTATTTTTGCAGGGCGTCCTTGAGCTGCGTCAGCGCGATCTTCGTCTCGGCGGTGGTTTCGCCCAGCAGGGAAGCGATCTCCTGCACCACGCGCATCTGCTTTTCAATCACTTCATTGGTGATGGCCACCGTCTTATTGCACAGCTCAGAGCGTTCGCTCTGGCGTTCCTCCTCGCTGGTGATATCGCGCATAATGCTGAACACGATGTGGTACTCGTGGTCGTAAACGATGGTTTCAGCCACATATTTTTTGTATTCGGCCAGATAGTGCTTTTTCTCCTTGATGGGCACTCCGCTGGTCATCACGCCCAGGTAATCGGCCGGGTTCAGCAGCCGCACGATGGGGGAACCCAGGATATCAGAAGGCGTTTTGAGGTTGAACAGCGCGCAGCCTGCTTTGTTGATCTGCTGTACGCACAGATTTTCATCCAGCACAAAAATGGCATTGGGCGTATTGTTGATGACATAGCCGGAGAATGTTTCGGCCTTTTCTTTCAGGAAAGGCAGGCACATGGAAAGATCGGCCTTGCCTTGATATACGGCAATGGCCTTTTCACGGCAGGTAGGATAACCGCAGCTGCCGCAGTTGAGCTCCTGCTCGGGGCTGGTTTTGCCCATCTTGGCCAGGATCTCTTTGATGGCTGCTTCTCCGGGTATCTTTTCGTGGGTGCCGATGTAGGGGATGTTCTTGAATGTGTCGATGGGCATCGCCACACGGAACTCATCGTCCCCGGCAAAGGCGACCACCTTTACCTCGCCGCTGAGCAGGGGCTTGTGATGATGGCTGATGGCCGGGCCGTTGATGCATGCGCCCTCGCAGGCGTTCATTTCGATAAAGCAGTTCTTCAGCGCACCGGATTCGATCTCCTTGATGGCGGCGATGCAGTTCTGTACGCCGTCCACGGCCAGATAAGTGAAACCAGTGTTTTCGGTGTGCATGCTTTTGATGATGCCGCCCTTGATGGGGAAGAAGCGGCCGCGCTTTCCCTCATCCGGCTCGGTGGAATCACCCGCGGGCACCACGCCGGCCTCGTTCATCCATGCCTCCAGCTCCTCGTAGGTGAGGGCAACGTCGCACTCGCCGTACAGCTCAGCCTCTTCCTTCTTGGAAATGCACGGGCCGATGAATACGGCACATGCGCCGGGATTTTCCTCCTTGATGACGCGGCAATGCGCCAGCATGGGGGAGAGCACGTCCGCCAGATACGGCAGCACGCTGGGATAGTATTTCTGAATGAGCGCGTTGACGCTGTGGCAGCACGAAGAAATGATCACGTCGTGCTTGCCGGAGGCGATCATCTTTTCGTATTCGGTTTTGACGATGGTTGCGCCGATGGCGGTCTCCTGTGCGTCGGCAAAGCCCAGCTTCAGCAGAGCGTCCTTCATCGCGGCGAAGTCCATCAGCGGAAATTCCGCGATAAACGAGGGCGCCACACTGGCGATGACCTTTTTGCCGGAGGCGATCATCTCTTTTACGCGGGGCACGTCGTCGCGGATCTGTTTTGCGTCCTGGGGACAGTTTACGAAGCAGCGGCCGCACAGGATGCATTCATCCGGGATGATATTCGCCTGCCCGTCGGCAAATTTGATGCTTTTCACCGGGCAGTTGCGGATGCATTTGTAGCAGTTTTTGCAGTTCGATTTTTTGAGCTGCAGGAATTTGTTCATTCCGGCTTCCTCCCAAGCTTCGCCAGCACCGAGCCGGCAAAAATATCATCGAAGTTATCACGGTTCAGCCCGGTAACGATCTCGTCATCCACCTTGATGGAGACGCCGTGGGTGCATTTGCCCAGGCAGAATGCGGCCGAGAGATCCACCGTATCCGTGAGCCCGTACTTTTCAAGCGCCGCCTTCATCAGGTTGATGATGTCGTAGGAGCCTTTGAGGTGACAGGAAGAACCGACACATACGCAGATTTTCATAAGTACATCCATCCTTAACAAGTTTGCGCCGTTAAAAACATAACAACTGCAATTGTTTATATTATAATATGAATGAACAGGCGAGGTCAATCCGCAAAAGAAGCTTTTGTGGGAATTGAGGGCGCTTTTCCGCGAAATACACCGCCCGGTGTGCAGCAGAACAGCCGCCGGGCTTCACAGAAGGCCCGGCGGCTGTTTAGGGGGAGTGCACGGTCCAGAATACGTCGGTGCAGTGGCGCGGCCTCGGCCGGGCAAACGGTGCGTCAACCGTTCTCCCGGCTTGACGTATTTGCGGAAATGCCGGCGAGCACCTGTTCCAGAAGCGGGCGGGAACAGGCCGCAAGCACTGCGCTGCCCGTGTCCTGCGGCAGAGGGGCTCCGTCCAGCGCACAGATACAGCCTCCGGCCTCAGCCAGAATGATGCGCGCCGCGTTGTGGTCCCATGGACACGAACGCAGCGCCACAAACAGCTCTGCTTCACCCGCGGCCACGGCGCACAGCTCCAGTGCCACACACCCCATGCTGCGCACCCCGCGGACAGCTCCGGCAAGCTCTACAAGCCCAGCGCGCCGGGGGTGCTCCCGCAAAAAAGTGTGCAGAACGCCCGGTGTCGTGAGCAGTGCGTCCCGCAGCACGCCGCAGTGCGAAACATGAATGGGCGTTTCATCGCGCAGTGCGCCGCCGCCGTGCCGGGCGGAGTACAGTGCGCCGCGTTCAACGTCCAGCACAAGGCCGAAGGCAGGCACACCGTCCTGGTAGCAGCCCACAGACACCGCATAGTTGCGGTGCTGGCTGACAAAATTTGTTGTACCGTCGATGGGGTCCAGATACCACACGCAGCCTGTACCGCCCGGGGGCGTGGCGGGATATTCCTCGCCTACGATGGCGTCGCCCGGAAAGGCGGACAGGATGCCGCTGCGCAGGAACTGTTCCGTCTCGCGGTCACAACGTGTTACAAGATCCTGATGCCCGGTTTTCTCCCAAACCGCGCCGGCCTCCGGGCGGGCCAGACGCAGGCGCGCGCCCGCCGCCAGCACCAGCGCGCGGGCTGTATCAAAGCGGTCCATGTTCCTCCTCCTTTCCGCAACATCCTGCTTTTATCAAAGCATAACCGGCATATTGTGTCAAGTGTGTTACCATATAGCCTCCATCCGGCCGTTACACGGCAGGGAAACGGGACTGTTGGCGCGCACATACTCTGCCACAAGCTCAGGCATTTCCACGCTGCCGCGCCACAATACGGGGCATGTGCGCAGTGCGTCGTAGCCACCGGTGCCCGTGGCACGGTAATTGCTGGTACAAAGCCGCAGAGGCCCAGGCCCCAAGGGGGTGCCGTCAAGCCGGGAGAGCCGGGTCAGTCGGCGGCCCACAGGCTGCCGCAGATCAAACTGATAAGAGATCCCAGCGAAGAAATCGTAGTTGTAATGCTCCACCTTGGGGGCGAGAAAAGCATCGGACACCCGGGGCGTTCCGTTTTCCAGCGTGAAATAGGAGGCGCAGCGTTCCAGAAGCGCGCGCAGGATCTCTTCCGTAATCTCCAGCACCACCAGTGTGTTGGAGAACAAGTATGCCGCCGTAATGGCACGCATGGTTACGGACGCGGCAAGGCCTGCGGGTTCATTGCCGAGGCTGGTGCAGGAGATGTCGGCACCGGTGTGTGAAAGCTGGACTTGGTTGAACAATGCCGCCACAGCGCTGCCGTGCAGCGCTGCGCGCAGCTTTTCCTCAGGGGGGATGGCCTGCTCCAGATGCCCCACAGGTTCGTCCAGCCAGCGCTGTGCGGCCTGCTCCAGAGGCAGGAGGCGGCGGTAAGGCTGTTCCCGGTGTATGCCGCCCACAGGCAGCAGGCGTGCGGAAAATTCTGCACCGCCGTCCCGTACCGCGGCTTCCACCTGCAGATAGCGCCCGGCATTGGCGGGGGGCTGCACGGCGAAGGTTCCGCCGATGCGCACGCTTTCTACGGGCATGTGCTGGTGGCCCGTAAGAAGCAGGTCAAAGTCAAGCTCGCGCGCGATCCTGCACGCAAGGTTTTCTCCGCTGCCGGACAGCACCGCGCCCGTGTGCAGATCCTCTTCAAAGCCGCCGTGATAGATACACACGCATATGTCACATATCGGGCGCAAACGGGCACAGGCAGCACGCGCGGCGTCAAAAGCCTCGGTGATGCGCAGCTTTTTCAGATTCTGGGGCTGCTCCCAGACGTTTACATAATCGGTGACAATGCCTGTGATGCCGATGCGCAGGCCGTTTTTCAGCGTGTGGACAGTCTCCGGAAGCAAAGGCAGCGCGCCGCCCAGATCTTGTACATTGGCGCACAGGCACACGCCGTCCATGGCGCACAGATATGCGCGCAGCGCGTCATAGCCGAAGTTGAAATCGTGGTTGCCAAGTGTGAAATAATCACAGCCCATGGCATTGAAGGCTTCGGCCACAGGATGATGGGGAAATTCGTCCGCGTGCGCCAGATAATACTGCACCAGCGGCGTGCCCTGCAAAGAGTCTCCGCCGTCCAGCACCAGCGTGTTTCCGTTCTTGTCGATTTGTGCGGCCAGGTTCAGCAGGCCGGAGCTTTCGCCGCATCCGGCGGCGTAGTTGACGGGGAAGATATGTCCGTGCGTATCGGACGTATAAATAATTTTAAAAGTACGTTCCATGTTCAGCCTCTCGCCAATTTTATGCGGATTTTTGTTGAGAGCCACTCCACGGCCAGCACCAAAACGATCAGCCCGGCAAGAATGGCGCCGGCTTCGCTCCAACGGTAGCTGTTCATTGCAAAGATAAGCGGCGCGCCGATGCCGCCAGCTCCCACAAGGCCCAGAACAGTAGCGTCGCGCAGGTTGATGTCAAAACGGTAGATGGCGGTGGAAGCGAAGTTGGGCATCAACTGAGGCAGGATGCCATAGCGGATCTTCTGCCAAGTGGTGCATCCGGCGGCGTCCAGAGATTCCAGCACGCGTACATCCAGGTCTTCTATGGCTTCAATATACATTTTGCTCACCATGCCCACAGAGCACAGCGACATCGTCAGCAGGCCCGCGAAAGCGCCCGGTCCCGTGACACGGATGAACATCAGCCCATAGATGAACGCGGGCACCGTGCGCACGGCCATAATGATGATGCGGCCGATAAAAGCAATGGGCTTCGGCGTCAGGTTGGACGCGGAGAGAAACGCCAGCGGAATGGAGATGACGGCGCCCACAACAGTGCCGAGAAATGCAATGCATACGGTCTCAAGAAGCAGATAGGGAACACCCTGCACCGTCAGATTGAACAGCAGGCCCGTGTCCGGATGAAAGATGCCGGAAAGGATGTTCAGAGCGATTTTGCCGCCGTTCTGCGTTGTACCGCTGGTTTCCACAGCTGTTGCGCTCCACACAATCAGAGCCGTAACGATAACCGCGACGGAAAGCTCAAAGACCCAGCGCTTCGGGCGCTGGGCATAGGCCTTTTCAATGCGTTCGTTCATGTCCTGCGCCTCCTTAAACCAGCCGTTTGCGCGCGGCGCGGCTGATGCTTTCGATGATGAATACTGTCACGAACAGCGCCAGCAGGATCATACCCACACTGGAATATTCGCGCCAGCCAATCTTTTCATTCAAAATCAGTCCAAGGCCGCCCGCCCCCACATAGCCCAGGATGGAGGCGTAGCGCACATTGCCCTCAAAGCAGAACAGGCAGTTGGAAAGGTAGGAGGGAAGCACCTGCGGCACGATAGAACTGATGAATGCGCGCACTTTGGTAGAACCCATGGCCTCCATGGCTTCAAACGCGCCCATGTCTACGGTCTCGATCTCCTCATACAAGATCTTGCCGATGTAGGCGAAGGTAAACACGGCAATGGCTGTGGTGCCGGCCAGCGTGCCCAGGCCGAACACATAGGTGGCAATAAGCGCCGTAACGAGCGTGGGCAGGGTGCGGATGATACTGAGGATCAAACGCATGACGCTGACGACCGCACGGTTGTGGATAATATTGGAGGAAGCCAGCATGGCGAACGGAACCACCAGCAGCGAGCCGATAACAGAGCCAAGCAGAGACATCTTGATGGTGTCGAACAGCGGCTGCCAGATCTGAGGCATATAACTCCATTGCGGCGGTATCATCTGTCCCAGAATGACGAAGAATTCCTTGATGCGCCGGGCCAGCAGAGACATGTCAAAGCCTGTCACCTTAACAGAGAGCACCGTGAGCGCCAAAAGCACAGCGGCGGCCAGTGGGGCGCGGGAGCGGGGCTTCGTCACGTTTTTTCCGTTGGGCAGTACAATGACTTTGGGCGGGAACACCTTGTCGTAAAGGTTCATGCCGTGGCCTCCTTCCGATCCTGATAAATGGCGTCCAGGACGGCGCCGTCCACCTCACCGGCCGGGCCGTCATATACCACGCGCCCTGCGCGAATGCCAATGACGCGGGTAGCATACTGCAGCGCCAGGTCCACATGGTGGATGTTGATGAGAATGGTGATCCTCATGTCCCGGTTGATGCGTTGGAAATCATCCATCACCTGTTTGGCGGTGACGGGGTCCAGCGAAGCCACAGGCTCGTCGGCCAGGATGATCTGTGGATTCTGCGCCAGTGTGCGGGCCAGCGCGACACGCTGCTGCTGGCCGCCGGAGAGCTGGTCTGCACGGACAAAGGCCTTGTCCAGAATGCCGACCTTGTCCAGCGCTTCCAGCGCGGCTGTCTTTTCCGCTTTGGTAAAGATGCCGAGAGCTGCACGCCACCAGGGAAGCTCCGGCACAAAGGCGGTGAGTACATTTTTGATGACTGTGGTGCGTGTGACCAGATTGAAGGATTGAAAGATCATGCCAATGCGGCGGCGGAACGCGCGCAGGCTTTTGCCGTGCAGCTGCATCACATCGGTGCCGTCCACCGTCAGTGTGCCGTTCGTGATGTCATGCATGCGGTTGATGGTGCGGATCAGCGTGGATTTGCCAGCGCCGGAAAGGCCGATGATGGCCACGAACTCGCCTTGTCCAATGGTCAGGTCAATGTCCTTCAGCGCCTCGAAGCCGTTGGGGTATTTTTTGTTTACATGTTTGAATTCAATCATCTTATAAACCTCACACTCTCAAAAAAAGGAGGGAGCGCACAGCTCTCCCTCCTTTTCTGCATTACACGTTGTCCGTCTGTTTCGGGGAAATCAGGCGGCGCTGTTCAGCTCCTGGATCATTTTCTGGGCGGCGCGCTCGGAATCATAGTCAGAGGCCTGCGCGGGCTGATAACCCTGGTGGCTGTAAATGGAAATGACAGCCTTGCCCTCCTCGGTGTTGCCGATGTTGATGAACGCCTGGGAGAGAGCGGCTTTAAAATCATCGTCCATGATGGGGGATGATTTGCTGACACTGATGGTGTCGTTGTAAATGGCGGGGGTCACGCCGATGACGGCAGTATCCTCCCAGATGCTGTTCGTCATCGCATACTCGCTGGTCCATTTGTCGGCATAGTCGCGGCGGGCGTCAGCGTAGGTGCACAGCACGTCGATCTGGCCGGATGCCAGGCGGGCGAAGGCGCTGCCGTAAGAATCGGACTGTACGGCGTGGGGCAGCTCGGTGATATTTTTGTCGAACTGCTCCTGCAGCCAAAGGGAGGGATAGATGTAGCCCGCGGGGGAAGAGGACCCCATAACGCTCCAGTTTACGCCGCTCACATCCTCCCAGGTGAGATCCTCGCCGGCGTTGACCTTGGCGGCAAGCGCCTGTCCCTTTTCGGACGGGCCGGCGATCATCAGAGCGCGGTAGCTGGTGACCTGGTTCGTGGTAGCCTCGGTGGGGGCGTTGTCATTCCAGTCCTTGGCGCTGTCGGAATCAATGGACAGGCCGTCGCGGGTGGCTGTCAGCAGTACGTCGCATCCATCGTCGTACAATACATAGGTGCCGCCCGGAATCAGGCCAACGTCGGCAGTGCCGGCGGAAAGGGCCTCACCCACAGCCTCATAGCTGGTGCCCACAGTGATCTCCACCTCGCCCACGTCATAGCCCAGGCCGGCAAGCTCGGCAGTGAGCATTTCTTTCAGAGGCTCGGTGGCGGTGATGATCTCCTCCGGTTCGCGGGAGGGAACAAAGGCGATGCTGAGCTTTTCGATGGATTTGCTGCCCGCTTCACCGGAGACAACGGACGAAGGAGCAGTGCTGCCGGAAGCGACCGCAGAGGTGCCGCCGGATGTGCTGGACGAACTGCAGCCGGCCAGCAAGCCAGCGCACATCGCGCCTGCAAGGAGCAGGGAAACAGATTTTTTCATGTTAGGTCCTCCTGTGTTTTCTTGTTTGTGGCAGATATATTGTAAGGGACGACGCGCCCTTGCAACCGGAAAAGCGCTCATGCCGTATCGCCGATGCGGATGTGCGTGGGGACAACAACCGTGACCGCCTGCGTCCGCTTCTGGCTGATGCGCCCGAATAGGATCTCCAGCGCGTTTTCCCAGATATAGTCCGGAAACATTTCGATGCAGGTACCGGTGGGCCATTTGCTTTCCAGCGTCTGGATATCCTGATAAATGATGACGGCAACATCCTTGGGCACGCGCAGGCCCAGTTCACGGAAAGCCTCCAGCGCGCCTTCGGCCACCTCGTCACTGCCCAGCAGCATGGCCTCGGCCAGCCTGCCCTCGCGTGCGGCCTGCCGGGCAAGAGTATAGCCGCTTTCACGGCTGATGTCTCCCACATGGAACACAGTGGGATCATACAGGCCACGTTCCTCTAAAATACGGCGCAAACCGGACAGGCGGCGGCCGCCGATGCGCACGCCGCCGTGCTCGTACACGCCCCCGATATAACCGATGCCGCGGTATTGCTTTTTGTCCAGCAGGTAAGCTGCCATCTGCTTCAGGCCCTGGTCGAAATCCACCTGGATCTGGTCGAACTCGTAATTGTGCTGGTCGGAATTGACGAACACGATGGCGAAAGACAGAGAACGGAGAAAATCCATCTCCGGCGCGGTGAATGCGCCAAAAGCGATCACGCCGTCCACGGGCTGAGGTTGGCCGAACATCAGTCGGATAAAGGAAACGTCGTACTGATCCGTCATCATCTGCACCAGGCACGACAGAGAAGAAAGGCGGATGTTGGGCCTGTCCGGCCGGATGATGCGCCAATCAGCTACGCCGATGATGAGCTTTGTCTTTTCCGCCGCAGCCCTGCGCTGACGGGGAGAAACATAGCCCAGCGCATGGGCGGCCTGGAAGATGCGCATGCGCACCTCAGGCGTGACGGACATGTTGTCATCCCTGTTCAGCACCCGTGATACCGTTGTGGCAGAGACCTGTGCGCTCTGTGCAACGTCTTTGATGGTGGCCATGTGCAGTTCCCTCCTCTGGTTTTACAATTTAAGTATACCGGGCACGATGCCAAAGTCAACTATTTTTACTGATTTTTTACTAAAATAAAACAAAAAAGAACAGCGCGCTCTGAAGGAAACGCGCCGTCCGGCAGAGTCAGTTTTTTTTCAGCAGCCTTTGATAGGTACAGTCGATGGCAAACGCGCCCAGCGGCGCGGTGATGAGGATGGACAATACGGCCACTGTCAGCACGATATCACCGCAGGCAAGGCCCATGCCCAGCGGGATGGAGCCGATTGCGGCCTGTACGGTCGCCTTGGGACAGTAGGCCAACATACAGAATGCGCGCTCTCTGAGGGAAAGGCGGGTGCGCAGCAGGCACACCCATACGCCCAGCATTCGGAAGAGAAGTACCAGAAAGATGAGCAGCACCGCCTTTGTGCCGGCGCCCGCGGCATAGCGCAGGTCCACTGTGGCGCCCACCAGAACAAACAGCAGCAGCTCGGCGGCTACCCAAAGCTTTGCATATTTGGCCGAGAGCCGCGCGGCGACCTCACCCCGCTTCCGCTGAAGCGCCACACCGGCTGCCACCACCGCGATGAGACCGGAAAAGCCCATCCGGCCGCTGAGGCTATCCTCCAGCGTGACGAGCAGGAACGAAATGCTCAGCAGGATCAGCACCTTTGCGCTGTCCCGCAGACGAAGGCGGCGGAACACGGCCGCCAGCAGGGAACCGCATGCCGCACCCGCCAGAATGCCCAGCACAATGGAGAACGGGATCCGCGCAAGCGTGCCCGCCGAGATACCGCCGCCGTCCGCAAGCCCGGTGAAGGCCGTAAAAAGAACGATAACGAACACATCGTCCACCGAGGCGCCGGCCATGATCATTTGTGGGATGCCGGCGCGCGTACCTCTCCCTTCCTCCATTAGACGCAGCATTTTGGGAACGATCACAGCGGGCGACACCGCCGCCACGACGCTGCCCATGATGGCTGCGTCCAACACAGAGATGCCCAGCAGGCGCGGCGCAAGCAGCACCATTCCGGCGATCTCGAAGCAGGCAGGCACGAAGCAGAGCAGCACGGCGGGCCGTCCGGCCCGCTTCAGGTCGGCAAGCTCCAGGTTCAGGCCCGCGCGCGTTAGGATGATGATGAGCGCAATGCGGCGAAGATCGGCCGAGATGGCAAGGATGCTGCCATCCAGCACATCCAGCGCATGAGGACCGAGCAGGATTCCGGTGAGCAGCATGCCCAGCAGCGGCGGCAGTTTCAGCTTTTTACAGAGCCCGCCCAGCAGCATGCCGCACAGAAAGATCACGGCCAGACTGAATAACATAGTGTTCCTCCTTTTCGCAGAAACAAAAAAGCCGATGCTTCTGCGACGTAAATAAAATCGCAGAAGTCATCAGCTTGAAAAGCGGTTTTGGATAAAATCCAGGGGAGAACTTCATTCCCTGTAATGGATTATAACCTGGAGAAAAAGGCATGTCAAGAGGGAGGGGCTTTTCTGGCGTTTCCGTGTTCGCCGTGTTACAATGTGTTCAGAAAAAACAGCGTAGAGCTGCGCTGCAGATTGAAGGAGGAATGGATTTGAGATACAGGAGGAAGCTTTTCCGCTTGCGCGACCCTTACGACATAGAAGCTTCGCAGGATCTGTTTTTACAGGCTGTCCGGGAAAATTGTGCGTACCATTACGCGCATTGCGGAGAATACCGTGCGATTCTTGAGCATTTTCATTTCTCACCTGAAACGCTGCGTTGTGAAACGGATCTGGCCCGTCTGCCCGCCTTGCCCACCGCCTTTTTTAAAGGACGTGAGATTTATTCCATGCCGCGTGGGCGCCAGCTGGTCCGGGCAACGTCATCCGGCACAAAAGGACAGATGAGCCGGATCGGCTTTGACGCGGGAGGGCTGTTGTGCGGGCTGGAGATGGTGGTGCGCATCGCGCAGCGGCACAGCCTGTTTTCTGTGCGGCCCGCACATTATATTCTGCTGGGATACAAGCCGCACCGGGGCAACCAGACGGCCGTCACAAAAACTGCATTCGGAGCAACGCTTTTCACGCCGGCGCTAAGCCGTACCTACGCACTGCGCTATGGCCCGCAGGGGTATGAGCCGGACCTGGACGGCGTTGTTGCGGCGGTGCGGCGGCATGCGGATTCTGCGTTCCCGCTGCGGTTTATGGGGTTTCCGTCCTACACTTATTTTATGCTGCAGAAAATGGAGGAACAGGGAATGCGGCTGCGGCTGCACCGTGGGTCCAAGATCATGCTGGGCGGGGGATGGAAACAGTTTTACCGGCAGCAGGTAGACAAGCGCACGCTTTATGCGCTGGCGGAAAAAGTATTGGGCGTGGGACAAGAGAATATCGTTGAGTTTTTTGGGGCTGTGGAGCATCCGATCCTGTACTGCGCCTGTCCCAACCAGCATTTCCATGTGCCTGTATACAGCCGTGTGATAATCCGGGATGTGCGTACGCTTGCGCCCCTGCCGCACGGGAAGCCGGGCCTGGTGAATTTGATTACGCCGATGGTAGGCGCAACACCGGTCGTAAGCGTGCTTACAGACGATTTGGGGGTGCTGCATGACGGCGCCTCCTGTGGCTGTGGCATCGAAAGTCCTTATTTGGAGCTTTTGGGGCGTGTGGGCTTAAAGGAAATCAAGACCTGTGCGGCGGGTGCCGCAGAGCTTCTGAAGGGGGTGAACGGATGATACTGGCGAAGGGGAAGCTGTACGGCGAAGAAGAACGTGAAGTGCTGCTGGCACGGCTGGAAGATGAAATCAATGAGACACGTGTCCGCGCGCCGCTGCGCTCAGAAACGGTGATTGCAGCGCTGGACGCACTTGGGAGACATATCGAAAACGGACAGTTTGACGCACAGCTTGCTGCGCTGGGGCTTTCGCGCCGCACAGATGCGGTGCGTACAGCGACCGCCATGCTGCGGCGGGAAAATCTGGAATACCGTCTGCACATGGAACTGGGAATGCACCTGGGGAGTGAGTATCCGCTGACGCCGCCGAACGGGAGCGCACGGCGCATATGCCGCGCTGTGCCGCTGGGCACAGTGCTGCATATTGCCGCGGGCAATGCAGACGGCCTGCCGGTTCTGAGCCTTGCGGAAGGGCTGCTCACCGGTAATATTAATCTGCTCAAGCTGCCTCAGGCAGACGGCGGGCTTTCGGTTGAAGCGGTTCGATGCATGCTGGAAATCGAACCGGAATTGGCGGATTATATCTATATCTTCGACACGCCTTCCAGTGATGTTGTTACGTTGCAAAGGCTGGCAGCCCTATGCGACGGCATCATTACGTGGGGAGGAGATGCGGCTATAGAGGCGGTGCGCCGTTTTGCACCTGTGGGAGCGAAATTGATCGAATGGGGGCACAGGCTGAGTTTTGCTTATATCTCCGGCTACGAGGATGAACAGCTGGAGCTGCGGGCCCTGGCGGAACATATCATTCAGACAAAGCAGCTGCTGTGCAGCTCCTGCCAGACAATTTTTCTGGATACAGAGGACATGGAACAGGTATATGCTTTTTGCGAGAAGTTTCTGCCATACTTAGAAGAAGCGTCACGGCGTTTCCCACAGGAAGGCATCGAAGAAACGGCGGAGCAGACGCTCCGGCGCTATCTGGATGAGATGGTGCAAGCCATACAGGGAAGAGCGACGGACACACGCGTGTACAGAGGAGAATTTTGCCGCCTTGAAGCGTGTTTGGATGACAATCTGGTGCTGTCGGGATTGTTCGGGAATTGCCCGGTCAAGCGTCTGCCGGCGGCACGTATGCTGCCGGTGCTGCGCAGAGAAAAGGGCAGGCTGCAGACGGCGGGGTTAATTTGTGCACCGGAGCGCCGTTTGGCGCTGGCACAGCGCCTTATGTGCTGCGGCCTTGTGCGCATTACGCGTGCGGGAGATATGTCTGAGAGTCTGTGCGGAGAAGCGCACGATGGGGAATATCCGCTGCGCCGGTATGTGCGCATTGTGGAGGTGGAGCCCTGAAACACAAAAGGAGACGCGCCACACAGCGCGTCTCCTTTTGTGGAAAAATGGTATGGTCAAATACTCACAGCGCTCCCACAACGCGGTGGGGGACGTACAGTTCTTCCAGATAAGCAACGTCTTCAGCGCTCAAGCGGACGTCCAGCGCACCGGCCGCGTCATCCAGGTAGCGGGCCTTCGTGGCGCCGATGATGGGTGAGGTCACGCCGCGGGCAAACTGCCATGCAAGCGAGATTTGTGTCATCGTGGCGGCGTGCTTTTGGGCAAGCTCATGGACGCGCAACACAATGCCGTAGTCGCTCTCCCGGGTGCTGTCATATTTGGAAACGGCGGTTTTGTCCGTCCGGCTGCGCTTGGTGTCTGCGTCCCATTCCAAACGGGAGAGCCGCCCCGCCGCCAACGGGCTGTACGGGGTGCGGGCCACGTTCTGCTGCGTGCAAATGGGGATCAGCTCCCGCTCATCCTCGCGGTAGAGCAGGTTGTAGTGGTTTTGCATGGAAACAAATGGCGTCCAGCCGTTGTCCCGCGCTGCAAGCTGCATGTTGAAGAATTGATAGCCGTACATCGCGGAAGCGCCCAGCGCACGTACTTTTCCCGCCCGTACAAGGCTGTCCAGCGCCTCCATCGTCTCCTCGACGGGCGTGTCTGCGTCAAAGCGGTGGATGATGTACAGGTCCAGATAGTCTGTGCCCAGCCGCTGCAGCGTGCCGTCGATCTCGCGCAGGATGGCCTCCCGGGAGAGGTGCCCCTCGTTGAAGTAGACCTTGGAGGCGAGGATGACCTGGTCGCGGGGGACGTTGCTGCGGATGGCACGGCCCAGGTATTCTTCGCTGGTACCCGCTGAGTAGGTGTTGGCAGTATCGAAGAAGTTGATGCCCAGCGAAAGCGCGTGCTTCACGATCTCTTCGCTTTCAGCAGGGTCCAGCGTCCAGGCGTGCATCCGGCTGGCCGGGTCGCCAAAACTCATGCAGCCTACGCAAAGGCGTGACACCGTGAGAGGTGAATTACCGAGCTTTACATATTCCATTGTATTTTCTCCTTTTTAACAATAGGGGGCTTCCTGTTGCACAGGCAGCTTCCGAGCCTTTACGCCGTTGTGGGCAGACATGCCCGCCCATAGCGGCCTTGCAGGAAAAAGCTTATCATATGGAGTTCGCTCCAAGTCAAGCGAAATCGGAAAAAACACATTTTTGCATTACAGCCGGTCCGTTTTGCGGCGGGGCGGAAGGAGTGTCTGATGCAGGCAGCGTGAACCAGAATACAGTGCCGTGGGGGTTGTTGTCACGCACGCCGATCTGGCCGCCGTGGGCTTCCACGATGGAACGGCACAGGGAAAGCCCGAGGCCGAGCCCGCGCCGTCCGTCGCCGCGCTTTGCCTGTGCGGTGTAAAACATTTCAAACAGCTTTTCTTTGGCTGCGTCCGGGATGCCGGGGCCGTCGTCAGCGACCTCCACGCGAACCGTTTCTCCGCTGCGCTGTGCGCTCACTGCAATGCTGCTGCCCGCAGGCGTATATTTTATGGCGTTGTCCGTTAGATTGATGAGCACCTGGACGATGAGCTGCGGGTCCATTTTGGCCATCAGAAGATCGTCGGGGACAGCGAGCGTGACGGTGTGCTCCGCGCTGCGGCGGTTTAAGTGGCGCAGCGCCTCCTGGGCTACTTCGTCGATGAGCTCCGGCTCCAGTGTGAGCTGCATGGTACCGTTTTCGATGCGCGTTACGGTGAGAAGATTTTCCACAAGGCTGATGAGCCACATGGCGTCGTCATAGATATCGGTATAGAGCTGCTGTTTTTTCTTCTCGTCCAACAGCTCCGGGCCGCCCATCAGGATGCTGGCGTTGCCGGAAATACTGGTGAGCGGGGTGCGCAGATCGTGGGAAACAGCGCGCAGCAGATTGGCGCGCAGCTGCTCCTGGCGGGCCTGGATGAACAGCCGGTTACGGGCCTCGGCAGCCTGCTGGCGCTCCAGAGCAAGAGCAAATTCATTCAGCATCGCCAAAAGCAGATTGCGGTCGTAAACGTCGAGCGGGCCTCCGAGATCCATGGCGATACCCGCCACCGCGAACACCGTGTCCTGGCTGCGCACGGCAAGATAGAGGCACTTCGCGCCGGGCAATGTGTCCGTGCCGGCGCCGGCGTGCTTGTTGTTGCGGAATACCCACTCCGCCACGGCCTGTTCGCCGGGTGTGATATAGGGAGCGGTATCCGTGCCGGCGTCCGGGGTGGGAAAGACGGTTGGGCGGCCCAGCGTCTTTCCGTCGGCCAGGTACAGGCAGATGGTGCGCCCCAAAAGGCGCTGCATCTGCCGGGCCATTTGGCGGATGATGTCATCCTGCGTTTCGCTTTGCTGCAGCTTCTGGCTGGTCTCCAGCAGGACCTCGGTGCGGTAGGCCTTCAGGGAGGATTGCCGCGCCTGGCGCTGGGCGCGCACCGTCAGGGTGCTGGTGATGAATGATGCGGCGAACATGATCGCGAAGGTGACGGCATAGCCGGGATCGTTGAACTGGAGCGTGAAGCGCGGCACGGTGAAAAAGAAGTTGAACAGAAGCACGCTGAAAAATGAAGCAGCGGCACCGTAAATACGGCTGCCGGTGCAAACGGAAACAAATAGTACCCCAAGAATGAACACCGTAATGACATTGGCCTCGCTGAGGCCAATTGCGGCGAAGCCGAGTGCCACCGCGGTGGAAAGGCCAAGCAGGCCGAGCGTCTTGAACGTATCTGCCGGCGTCAGCCGCTCGGGCGGCGCGCGGCGGTGTCTGCGGTAGGGCGGCAGATTATCCGGAATGATGTACACATCCACATTGGGGGCCAGCGCCGTCAATTGCTCCACCAGCGTGGGCCGCGGCAGAATGCCGCGTCTGTTGTTGGAACGTCCAATGACGATTTTGGAAACGCCGCTGGCGCGTGCGTATTCGGCAATTTGCGCGGCGACGTCCTCGCCGTAAACCGTGGCGATGCGTGCGCCGAGCTGTTCGGCCAGGCGCAGGTTGCCGCGCAGGCGGGCGAGGCTCTCGCCATTCAGCTCCCGGGTGCCGGGAACCTCAACAAACAGGGCGGTGAAACGGCCGTGAAATGCATCGGAAAGGCGCGCCGCTGTGCGGATGACACGGGCATTGGAGGGAGAGGATGACAGACAGATGAGGATATGTTCGCCGGTATAATAGCCGGCGCTGGCATCCTTGCCTTTTTCCGCGCGGCGGTTCACACGGTCGGCCGTGCGGCGCAGAGCAATCTCCCGCAGCGCCACAAGGTTCTCTCTGGTGAAAAAATGGTCCATGGCGCGGCGGGCCTGAAGCGGACGGTAAACTTTTCCCCTGTCCAGCCTGGCCAGAAGGTCATCGGGTTCGATGTCCACCAGCTCCACCTGATCGGCATTATCGAACACACTGTCCGGCACGCGTTCGCGCACTGTAATGCCTGTAACAGCGGCTACAATGTCGTTCAGGCTTTCCAAATGCTGAACATTCACGGTGGTGTACACATCAATGCCAAGCGCCAGCAATTCTTCGATATCCTGGCAGCGCTTTCGGTGCCGGCAGCCCTCCGCGTTGGTATGGGCAAGCTCGTCCACAAGAAGAAGGGCAGGGCGGCGTGCGATGGCAGCGTCCAGGTCAAATTCGCGCAGCGTCACATTTTTGTATTCCACGCACAGCGGAGGAAGCTGTTCCAGTCCCTCCAGCAGGGCGAGCGTATCCGGACGCGTGTGAGGCTCGATGTATCCGGCAACAACGTCGGTTCCCGCCGCGAGTGCCGCGTGTGCGGCTTCCAGCATGGCGTAGGTTTTTCCCACGCCCGCAGCATAGCCGAAGAATATCTTCAGTCTGCCGCGCACATGCGCCGCATCGGCCTCTTGCTGCTGGATCTGATGCAAAATCCGGTCGGGGTCCGGCCTTGTGTCCTGCATGAAAACGCCTCCTGTCGTGCGCTTGCTAAAATTGGAAATAAATAAACTCCGCAAACAAAAAGAGCTCCCGCACATTACGCGGCGGGAGTGAAAAGCATGTGCGCTCAACAAAACAGCAGCATGGGCAGCGCGAACAGGCATGCAAGGGCTGAAACGCCGCTCAGCAGAAGAACAGGTATGCCGATATAGCTGAAAAACCAGAATGCCGCAGTGTGTGTTTCAAGATATGCTGCGATGCTCCTGCGCAACGCGGCGAAAGAAACCGCCGCACGCCTCTTTTCTCTTTTGTCCGGGCGGGACCATTCTGCGGGACAACGTACAGCCTGTGTGTTCATCATTGTGAAAGCCTCCTGCAAAGGGGGAAAACACTTGTTCCCCTTTGCAGCTTCAGTGTATCACAACCGCTGTGAACGTGCCGTTAAGGTGCCGGAGGGCGCGCAAAAAAGCTGCAAAGCCAAAATAAAGGCTTTATTAAGACCGTATTCCGGACAATTTCAGTATAAGACGCGAAGGCTTTGCGTGCCGTTAAGAGTTTTTCGATACTGTTAATATTGCATAAGGACACAGAATAAAAGCCGCCGTGAAAGCTTCACAGCGGCTTTTGGCTATTGCACAGGATTCACTCAGAAAGGGGCATGCCCAGCTTTTCCGCGATTTCGTCCAGCTTCATTCCGGACTTCTGAGCCTGCTTTACAAGCTCCCGGATGCGCTCGGCCTTGCTTTTGCGGGGCTTTCGCTTTTTAGGGGAAAGCACTTCTTTTTTGCGCTCGGCCAGTTTTGCGGCCTTTTCCTGCACAGCGGCGATCTTCGCGTCAAATTCCGCGCACGCCGCGATTTTTTTCTCCTCCAGTCCGCGAATGTTTTCCTCCAGTTTGGAAATCTGCCCGTCGATATCGGCGGCGATCTGTTCAGGCGTCCTGCGGACACGTTTTTGTTCAGCCATCTATCAACAACTCCCAGCGGTAAATTTTTATAACAACAATATAGCACAAGACGTTTGCGGGAACAAGGGCTTTTTTGACGAAGCCATACAAAATGTTACTTTATGCGGAACGAGCGCGGAGCGCGGAAATACACCAGCACCAGTGCGGCGGCAATGTACAAAACCGTGAATCCAAGCAGCACCGCCGTAAAAAAGCTGCCGCCCACCTCTATCTGCAGGCAGGCGAAGCAAAGCAGATACATGGCGGCATGGATGCCCGAAAACAGAGGGTTCTTGGTTTTCAGACTTTCGGAATAGGGCTGGAAGATGTAGTAAAGGCACAGGTGGTGCGCGGTGAACAAAAGCGAGAGCAAAAGAAGCGCGGCACAGAACAGGGCAAGATCCGCGGTGAAAATACCGGTGCCGCTGATGAGGCAGAAGCCGGCCGCCGCAAGGCACAGCGCGCCCGCTACAAGCCCGTTGTACAGGGCTACGCGGCGCAGGCGAATGCCGAAGCTGCGCAGGATGATCTTAGGCTTGCGGTACCAGGCATAGCGGAGCAGGTCTTTATCGCAGTTGTAAAACATGGCGCGGCAGGATTTATCCGCCACAGTGATGCTGTACATGATGAAAACAAAGGAGGGGAGCATAGCGGTCAGGTTCCGGCTCAGGGCTGCGGCAAGTTCCGGGCTGGAGATGCGCAGCGCCGCGGCCGCGGCAAAGGCCAGCGCCGCAGCGGCCAGGCGGTACCACACAGGGCGCAGCAGCTGCCGTCGGTGCCTCGCAAAGAACAGCGCATTCAGGTAATCGTACCCTTTCAGGCGCTGGAGCTTTGCCAGCGCTTCCGAAGAAAGCGCGGCGTCGGCCTCCCGTACCTCCACCTCCTTGAACGAGGAGCCGGAGGCAGTTTTGAGCATGGAAGACAAAAGAAAGTTGAGGTCCAGCGAGCGCGGCAGCTTGCGTGCATAGCCAGGATATCCGGCGGCGATGTAATAAAGGCACAGCGCACCTGCCGCGGCAAAGGCCGATATGGATGCGGGATGCAGCAGAAATGCGGCCAGGCCCATGTGCCAATCAAGGCCCAGCAGCGGCGGCACGTATGCCCCCGCCAGCCCCACGGCGATGACGAGCCAGGCGTACCCGGTGCTGCGGACAAGCACACGCCCCGTGCGGTCGAACACAAACAGATGGAAGGCTTCGCTCATCATGCGGAAAGCCGCCAGCAGAACCCAGGCGGCCGCGCCCTGCCACAGCGGCGCGCCGAAAAGCCATGCAGCCAGCAGAAGGAAGGGAAGATAATAGGAGAAAAACGGCACATACCGCAGCGCAAGAGAAGCTTGAATATAGCTTCGGGCATCGGCGTGCAGATATTTGAGAAATGCGACCTTTTCCCGCGTTACATTGAAAATATGGCTGTCGCCAAAAGCGCCGAGGATACAGCTGAGGAAAAACAGCATGGACAGGAACAGAGAGAATTCCTGCCCTGCAAACTGCGGGCGGCTGCCGGCCAGCAGAATGACCGGCAAAAGCAGAAATGTAAGCAGATAAAGCGGTTTGCCGCACAGGTCGATGATCTGCCGGACGGCCACCGCCGCAGCGGAAAGCGCTTTTTTTGCACGGTAGCCCGCGTAGGCCGTCGGCGGCACAAGACGGCCAACCATCCAAAGACGGCTGAAATAATAAAGAAACGCGTTCACCCAAAGAGCGCCCCGCATTTTTATGATTTGTCCGACCATCTGTCTCATGCTTCGCCCTCGTCTTTCAGAAGCTCGATGAGTTGTGCCTCAAAATCTCCGCTGTGCAGCAGCGCGTGGTCCAGTTGGCTCAACATGCCCTCATGCAGCACGGCGATCTCATCGCAAAGGTCTGTGGCAAGCTGCAGAATATGTGTGGAAAATACGATAATATGCTCGTGCTTGATCTGGCGCAGAAGCTGTTTTATTTCCAGCGCGACCACTACGTCAAAGGAGGTGAGCGGTTCGTCCAGCAGAATAACGGGCGGCCGCGCGATGAGAAAGCACAGCATCTGCACCTTGTTTTTCATACCGTGGGAGTACCCCTTGATGAGCCGGTGCCGGTCCTCCGGAGCAATCTGCACCATGTCGAAATAATCATCGGCGGAGCGTCCGTCCCGAATACGTGCAGCATTGACGTCCATATAAAAACGCACGAATTCATATCCGGTGAGAAAGTCCGGCAGAATGGGTGTCGCGAACACATAACCCACGTCGTCCGGAGCCAGGGCGCGGCGTGTGCCGTCGTCCAGCACAAGCTCTGCTGTGCCGCCGTCGGGCGGCACCTCGTCCGTCAGGCAGTTGAACAATGTGGTTTTGCCTGCGCCGTTGCGCCCCAGCAGGCCGTAGATCTTGCCTTGCTGGAACGTGAAGCCGCAGCCTCTAAGAACTTCCTTTTCTCCAAAGTGTTTTCGGATGCCTGTCAGTTTCAATTCCATTTGTGCTTGTTCTCCTTTCGATCCTTCCGGTCACGGAAACGCGAAAAGGCACCGCCGGCACCCTGTCCGGAAAAGGGCGCGGCAATGCCTTGTCTCCGGGAAAAGCGCAGTGGGCGCAGGAGCGGTGCTGCCGCTGTTCTGCATGGTTTCCTCCAATGAACGGGTCAGATAGCGCCCTTATTATAGCAGACATCCACAAAATACTTCAAGAATTGTTGCAGGCAGCTTTGGGCATTTTCAGGCCGGAAAAACTGGTTTGTCCGGCGGGAGGAGCAGAGACTGCCGTTATCGTTCTGTTTCTCGCCCGCATGCAGGCGATTGCCCCAACAGCTCCCGGCTGAGCGCCTCGATCTGCGGCGCAAGCTGTGCGCGCCGGCGTTTTGTCAGATGCAGAAACATCGGATAAGCCAGCGCCAGCACGGCGATGCCGGTGCAGCCGACGGCCACGCCCAGGGCGAAAACACCTGTCCACACCATGGTACAGCACATGCCCAGCCCGAGCATCAGCGTACCGCATACGCCGAGCGCGATGCCGGCAATGGTACCGGGCTGCTGGGCGCTTTTATCCAAGCGGCGCAGAAGCTCCATTTTATCCTCCTGGGGCGACGTGTATTTTTGGAGGATGCGCCTGACCTCCTCCTGCTGCCGGGCGGAGTAGGTATAGGTGAAAATCTCATTGTTTTCTTCCATAAACAGACACTCCTTTAGAAATGAATGGACGGCGGTGCAGCGGAAGCAGCCGCGTTCTGCCGCGCGGCCCGCCGGAGAAGGATATTTCCGCGTACGGCCATAAATACGGCCATGCAGAATACAAGCGAGCACACACAGGCTCCGGTGACGGCGTTCATCGTCCGGCGCATGGCCGCGTCTCCGCCGAATTGGGCAAGCATGGCGGTCTGCAGGGTCAGTACGCTCATCAGCGCACCGGCCAGGCCCAGCATTTTTGCGGCCGCATGCACGGGGTCATGCATGCGGTGCGCTTTCACTGCGCTGGCTGCTGCGCTGCCGAAGCAGTAAAACGTATATGCGGCTGAGGCATAGATCAGCGTGCCGGGAGAACGGTATGCGCGGTTCTGCCAGACCATTTGTGCGGCTATGGCCGTCATGGCCAGATTCAGGGCAAACATCAGCACACCGCAGCGCCGGTAGACACGCAGCCCGCGCATCTGCCAGACAGGAGCGGCAGACGGCCCGGCGGGCGGAGCGTTCCGCACGCCGCGAAGTACTGCAAAACGCATGGTGCTCAGAACGGTGTAATACACTGCCGCCGCACGAACCAGGGTGAGCGGAACCGGATGCCCGCGTACAGCTTGCAGGCGGCGAAGCAAAGATTGACGCACAGCCCGGCGCGAAGGGAAACAAGCGCGCGCAGCGCGGCGTCGGCACGCCAGCGCCGCACCGGGGGCAGGCCGTAGACAGCGGTTTTTGCACGCCGGGCTGCAGGCACTGCACGGCAAATGGCCACGACCAGTACATAGGCGGAAAAGGCATAGGCTGCGCGCGCGGCGGGAGCGTCCTCCCAGCCGTTGGAAAAGACGGTCCACAGGGAGGCCACGGCAGCAAAGACGGCCAGCGCCGCCCAACCGCCGCCGGGGAAAAGCAGGCGGTGCAGCAAAGGCTCAGGGCGTTTCATTGGTTTCGGCGCGCAGCACCACGGAAAACGTGCTGCCTTTGCCCAGCGTGCTCTTCACCGCGATCTCTCCGCCCACGATATCCACCACACGGCGCACCAGCGCCAGCCCCAGTCCGTTGCCCTGCGTTGCGTGGGAGCTGTCGCCCTGATAAAATTTTTCAAAAATATGCCGTCCCGTTTCGGGACTCATGCCGCAGCCGGTGTCTGTGACGCACACCTCGGCCTGCGTGCCGGTATGCCGAAGGAAAACATGGATGCTGCCGCCTGCATCCGTGAATTTGACGGCGTTGGAGAACAGGTTGTTCCACACCAGCGTCAGCAGCTCGCGGTCCGTACGGACGGCCACGCCGTCCGGAATGTCCGCCTCAACAGCAAGCTCTTTTGCCTCCCATGCGTCCTCAAAGCCCAACAGGCATTCTCGAAGCTGCTCACCCAGATCGTAAGTCTCCGCCTGCGGGAAGATCTGCTGATTTTCCAGCTTGTTCAGTTTGAGAATATTGGCGATCAGGTCCGCCAGGCGGCGGGATGCATCTGTGACGGCCTTGGCATATTCGACGCGCTGCTCTTTCGGCAGGGCAGGGTCCTGCAACAGGGAACCGTAGTTCTGGATGACGGCCAACGGCGTTTTCAGCTCGTGTGAAACATTGGCGATGAAGTCTGTGCGCAGCGTTTCCACGCCGGAAAGCTCCCGGGCCATCTGGTTGAAATCCTCAATGATGGCGTCGAAGGCGTCGGCACGCTCCGGGCCGTGAAGCGGCTCGATGCGCACGCTGAAATCGCCCTGGATGATGCGCTGGGTAGCGGCGCGGATGCGCCGCACCGGGCGCTCCACTGTCAGCCTGCGCCGGATGCCGTCGATGACGGTGAAAAGCGCGCTCAGAAGCAGGATATTGAGAAAAGTGAGCAGCGCGTTTTCCCGCAGGATATCCGGGTCGAGCCGCATGGAATCAAGAAACAGCAGGAAAGAGCAGGTGACCACGAATGCGATCAGTGCGAAAAAAATCAGGAATTTTGTTGCGGAAAACAGATACCGGGGAAACCGCCCGGCTCCCGAGAAGCGATCCCGGTTCATTTCAGCACCGCCTTATAGCCCAGCCCGTGCACGGTGACGATCTCAAAATCCGGGCAGGCGGAAAATTTGTCCCGCAGCTTGGTGATATATACATCCACAGTGCGCGGGCCGGAGGATGTTTCCATTTCCCAGAATTCCTCCATAAGCTGTGCGCGGGTGAAGGTCTTTTTCGGGTAGGAGAGCAGCTTGTACAGCAGGTCGAATTCCCGTACGGTGAGCGGAACCTCCGCGCCGCTCAGATAGGCCGTGTGCTCGTCTGCGTCCAGCAAAAGGCTGCCTGCCGTAAGCCTTTTGCTGCTGGCGATCTTTGCCCTGCGCAGCAGCGCGCCGATCCGCAGCAAAAGCTCGTCCAGGTCCACGGGCTTTACCATGTAATCGTCGGCTCCGGCGGAAAAACCGCGCTGTTTAGCCGTGAGATCATCCCGGGCCGTCATAAACAGGATGGGCAGCTCCGTGTTCTGCTCCCGCACGGTACGGGCAAATTCAAAGCCGTCTGTCCCAGGCATCATGATGTCGGAAATGATAAGGTCGAACACAGTTTCATACAACGCGTCATAGGCTTCCTCCGCACAAAGGCAGCCCACCGCTTCGTATCCGTTCCGCCCCAGAAACGCGCAGACCGCACGGTTCAGCTCCCGGTCGTCCTCCACCACCAATATCTTGAACAAAACATTTCCCTCCTCAATTTTCTGCTGCTATTATAAAATGCGATTGTTAAAGTTTTGTTTGCGCGCGTTCCGTTTGAGAAAATGGCGAAAAAAGCGGGAGCGGCGTTTTGGCCGCGCCCGCCCCGTATGGTCAGCCCGCATCCTGAGCGGCGTCGAACTGGGCGCGGTACAGCTCGCTGTAATAGCCTCCCCGGCGCATCAGCTCGTCGTGGGTGCCGCATTCTGCTACCGTGCCCTCACGCAGCACGGCGATGACGTCCGCGTTTCGGATGGTGGACAGCCGGTGTGCGATGACAAAGCAGGTGCGTCCTTCCATCAGCCGAAGCATGGCGGCCTGGATACGGCGTTCGGTGCGGGTGTCCACATTGGAGGTCGCTTCGTCCAGAATGAGCATCGGCGCGTCCAGCAGCATGGCCCGTGCGATGGTGAGCAGCTGGCGCTGGCCCTTGGAGATGCTGTTGCCGCCGTCCCGCAGCACGGTGTCGTAGCCCTGGGGCAGCGCTTCTATAAAGCGGTCGATCTTGGCGGCCCGCGCTGCAGCGCGCACCTGCTCCAGCGTCACACCCTCCTTGCCGTAGGCAAGGTTTTCGTATACGGTGCCCGAAAACAGCCAGGTGTCCTGCAGCACCATGGAATAGGCGCGGCGCAGGCTGGCGCGGGTGAGGGAAAGGATCTCCTGTCCGTCCACGGTGATGGAACCGGAATCTGCATCGTAAAAGCGCATCAGCAGGTTGATGACAGTGGTTTTGCCCGCGCCCGTCGACCCCACTATGGCAACCACCTGGCCGGGCTGCGCGGCCAGCGTGAAGCCGTCCAGCACCGGCGCGCCGCCGTAGCCGAAGCGCACGCCGCGCAGTGCCACTGCGCCGCGCACACCGGAAAGCTCCCGCGCGCCGGGAGCATCCGGGGCCTCCTCTGCTTCATCCAGCAGCTGGAACACGCGCTCGGCGGCAGCCAGCGCGGACTGCAGCTCGCTGATGATGTTGGCAAATTCGTTGATGGGACCGGAAAATTTGCGGGAATACAATACGAAAGAGGACACGCTGCCCAGGCTGATGCCGCCCGCCATGTACAGCAGCGCGCCGAACAGGCTCACCAGTGCCAGAGACAAATTATTGATGAAGTTGACGCCCGGCCCGGTAGAACTGGAAAAGGCGTCCGCCTCATAGTTGGCGTCGCAGGCGAGGCGGTTCTTTTCCTCAAAACGGGAAAGAAACACCTCCTCCCGGCCATAGGCCTTGATGGTTTTCAGCCCGCCCGTCATTTCCTCGGCAAAGCCGTTCAAAGCGCCCAGACCGGCAGAGCGGCGGCGGTACAGCGGCCGCACCCGTTTGGAACGGTGTCGTGTAAACATCACGGAAATGGGAATGGTCACAACGAAAATAAGGATCAGCTGAGGAGAGATGGAGAGCATCATTCCAAAGGAACCGGCCACGGTGATGACGCTGGTGAGCATCTGTACCAGGTCGTTGGAAAGGGAGGCGTTGATGGTATCCACGTCGTAGGAGAGCACGCTCAATACGTCGCCGATGGCATGCGTATCGAAAAAGCGCACAGGCAGGCGCATCAAATGGTCATAGATGTCCTTGCGCATGCGGTAAACAACGTTGCGGCTCAGCCGCACCATCAGCGTGGCCAGCACATAGCTCAGCGCCGCTGCGGCAAAATAAAACACAAGCATCCGTTTTGCATAGTGGAAAACCGTGTTGAAGTCCACTCGGCCCGGCCCGGGGCGGATGGCGTCGATGGCGTAGCCCGAAAGCTTCGGGCCTGCCAAAGCAAGCAGATTGCCGGTAAGGCTGAGCGCCACTGCGGCGGCCAGCAGCCATTTGTAATGGTACAGATAGCGCCACAGGCGCCTGAGAATGGCTTTTGCTCCCGCGCGGGGCTTCTCGAAGGCCATGCTCGGCCCGCCGCCCATTCCTTTGCTGCGTGCCATTTATTCCACCTCCCCCATTTGGACCTGCTCGATCTCGCGGTAGCTTTCGCAGGAGCGCAGCAGCTCGCTGTGCGTGCCGAGGCCTGCGGCGCGGCCGTCCTCCAGAACAAGGATACGGTCCGCGTTCTGGATGGAGCTGACGCGCTGGGCCACGATGATCTTTGTGGTATCCGCAAAGTCGCGCGCCAGCGCGCGGCGCAGCGCAGCGTCCGTCTTGTAGTCCAGCGCGCTGGAGCTGTCGTCCAACAGCAGGATCTCCGGGTCAGCCGCAAGGGCGCGGGCCAGCAGCACGCGCTGCTTCTGCCCGCCGCTCAGGTTGGCGCCTTTTGCGGCCAATTGAGCGGAAAAACCGCCCTTACGCTGTGCAATGAAATCCGCCTGCGCCGTGCGTGCCGCCGCAGCAGTCTGCTCCGGGGAAATTCCCCGCCCGAAGTCGATGTTTTCACCGATTTCATCCGCGTAGAGAAAGTCGTTCTGAAACACCACGCCGAACTTGCTGTGCAGCACCTCGGGCGGAATGGAACGAACGTCGCGTCCGTTCAGCCGTACCGCGCCGCTGTCCGGGTCGTAAAAACGCAGCAGCAGCCAGAGAATGGTGGTTTTTCCGCTGCCCGTCGGCCCAATGATGCCCAGCGTCTGGCCCCGTTTCAGAGAAAAGCTGACGTCTGAAAGCGTGTCTTTCACCTTGTCATAGGAAAAGGAGACATGGTCAAAGCGGAGGAACGCGTCCTCCTGCACCGAAGGAATGTTCTGGGGCGCAAGGTCCGCGGGCGCGGCCAGCACCTCGGCAATGCGCCGTCCGCTGGCCGCGCCCTTGGAGTACATAACAAACAGGCGGGAGACCATCATCAGCGCGTTGAGGATGATGGTGAAGTAGCTCAAAAATGCGATGATGGAGCCGGGCTGTGCAAGTCCTGCGTTTACGCGGTATGCGCCCAGCACGATGACCACCGTGAGCCCTGTATTGAGCAGAAGGTTCATAGCAGGGTTCGTTACGTTCATCAAAAAGCCGGCGCGCTGGTCGCAGTTCACCGCACGGGCGTTGGCTTCGTCAAAGCGGGCGCGCTCATAGTCTCCCTTGGACAGCGCGTGGATGACGCGGATGCCCGCCATGCTCTCCTGCGCGCGCCGTACCAGGGCGTCCAGTGCAAGCTGTGTACGGGTATAAAGCCGTATGCCCCGTGTGGAAACGAACCACACCACAAGCCCCAGCAGAGGCAGTGTTGCAATGAGCACCAGTGTGAGCACCGGCTCCAGCGAAAGCGTCAGCGCGATACCGCCCACCAGCAGGATGGGCGCACGCACACCCAGGCGCTGCATCCTGTCCACCATCTGGTGTACGTTGTAGGTATCGCTCGTCAGGCGGGAGATGAGGGAGGGCGTGGTGAATGCATCCTCCTGTGCGCAGGATAGCTGCATCACCCGTGCAAACAGGTCGTGCCGCAGCCGCCGCGTCACATCCCGGGAAGTGGAGCAAGCCAGTCGGTTGGCGATTACGTTGCCGCCCAGCGCCGCCGCTGCGCAGAGCACCATAAGCCCGCCCCAGAAAAGGATGCCGCCCAGCGCTCCGGCGGGAACAGCCTCATCCAAAATAACAGAGAGCATCCACGGCAAAAGAAGCTCGGCAACGGTGCCGAAAAACTTGATGAGCAGCCCCACGCTCATAATGCCCAGACGGGGGCGCAGATAATGCAGAACTGTTTTCATTGAATGTCCTCCGCGCGGCGGGCCAGGCGCTCCAGAAGTGACTCCAACCGGTCGCGTTCTTCCGAAGTCAGGTCATAAAACAGCTTTTCCCGCCAGGACCAGTATACGGCCCGTACGGCGGAAAGTGTTTCCTCGGCCTTCTGCGTGGGATAAACCTCCACCGCGCGGCGGTCGCTTTCACTGCGGCGCCGTAGGACGAAGCCGTTTTCCTCCAGCATGGCCAGCTGGCGCGTTACGTTGCTGCGGTTCACGTGCAGGCGCAGAGCCAGCTGATCCTGCGTAATGCCCGGCGCGGCGCAGATTTCCGGAATATAAGGCGCCTGCCAGCCGCTCAGCCCGCAGTCTGCAAGGTGAGCGTCCCGGTACAGTGCGGCACACCGGGAGATGGTATTGATGTTGCGCATCAAATGCTGCTTCATAAAAACCTCCTTCGCAGAAAACGCGCGGCAAAGGCGCAAAATGGTGAACTGCTGCGCGCGCATTCGTTGCGCACGCAACAATATGGGCCGAACGACGCCCCGCCGTCCGAATGGGGAAAGCGGGGCGTATGCTTATAACAATAACAGTATACAGAGTGGGCGAAAAAAATGCAACCGGGAAAAGCAGTTCACTCTGCCATAAGGGAAGCGATCAATGCATCACGCAGCGCGTCCAGTTGGGCCAGAGAATCGTCCTTCAGCGCGGACTTCAGCGTGACCACAGGCTCCAAGATCTCCATGCTCTTCATTTCTTCCAGAAGGGCGCGCATCTGCCGGGCGCAGGACGGTGCCCAGGAGCCGTTTTCCATCAGGGCAACGGTGCGGTTTTGCAGGTTGAGCGCCTTCATGTCGTGCAGCAGATTCAGCATGGCGGGGTAGACCCCATTGTTATAGGTGGGCGCGGCAAGGACCAGGTGGCTGCAGCGGAACACCTCGGCGATCATCGTGGAGACATGTGTGCTGGAAACATCATAGACGGCGATGTTTTTTACACCGGCCTCCGCCAAGCGGGAGGTAAGGATATTTACGGCATTTTCCGTATCGCCGTACATGGAACCGTAGAATACGGCCACGGAGCGTTCCTCCGGTGTATAGGTGCTCCAATGCCGGTATTTGTCCAGCAGCCTGTCCAACCCGGAGCGCCAAACGGGCCCGTGCAGCGGGCACACCATGCGGATCTCCACGCCCGAAAGCTTGTTCAGTGCGGCCTGGACCTGCGGGCCGTATTTGCCCACGATATTGCCGTAGTAGCGCCGCGTATCCGCCATCCAGCCGCACTCAAAGTCGATCTCGTCGTCGAACAGGTGGCCGTTCAGTGCGCCGAAGCTGCCGAAGGCGTCGGCGGAAAAAAGGATATGCTCGTGCTCTTCATAAGTCATCATCACTTCGGGCCAGTGGACCATCGGTGTAAACACAAAGCGCAGCGTATGCGCACCAAGGCTGAGCGTATCGTTTTCCACCACAGTGATGATGCGGCCCTCCAGGTCGAAGTCATAGAACTGGCGCATCAGAGTAAAGGTTTTGGCGTTTCCCACGACTTTCAGCTCGGGAAAGCGCAGCAGCAGTTCCTCAATGTTGGCGCAATGGTCCGGCTCCATATGGTTGACGACAAGATAGTCCAGATGCCGTCCGGCGAGCGTATGCATGATGTTTTCCAGAAACTGGCGCGAGATGGAGGCATCCACCGTGTCGATAAGCGCGGTTTTTTCATCCAGGATCAGATAGGAATTGTACGTGACCCCGCGTGGGATGGGGAACAGATTTTCAAAAAGGGAAAGGCGGCGGTCATTGCCGCCGACCCAGGTAACGGCGTCGCTGACAGCGCGTGTGCAGTACATGAGAGACAGCTCCTTTCTTGATAAAAACAGGCCCTCCGCACAGCGGCAGGCCGCCCCGCGGAGGGAGGAGGACCTGTATGCGGAGTGCTCTGCATACAGGTTCGATCCGGGCGGCAGAGGTTAGCAAAAGCTAATAGAATCATAGCATATTTTGCCCCGAATTACAAGAAAATGCCTCTGCACATGCATGAAAAAGCGAACCGTGCTGCCGCGGCATACCGGTCAGTCCGACAGAATGCGCCCGTCTGTGGAGATAACTGCTACACGCCAGGGAATGAATTTGCCGCTCTGCTGCAATGCGCGCTTGACGGCGTTTTCAATGCCGCCGCAGCAGGGGACCTCCATGCGCGCCACGGTCACGCTCTGGATATCGTTTTCACGCAGGATGGCGGTGAGCTTTTCCGCGTAGTCGCCCTCATCCAGCTTGGGGCATCCGATGAGCGTTACGCGGCCGCGGATGAAATCCTCGTGAAACGCACCGTAGGCGTACGCGGTGCAGTCCGCCGCGATGAGCAGTCGTGCGCCTTGAAAATAAGGCGCGTTCACCGGAGCAAGCTTGATTTGGACCGGCCACTGGGACAGCGCGCTGGCGGTACGGGGGACGGCGCTGTCCGCCGGGGCGGCTTCACGCCGGATGCTGCGGGCACCGCTGCCGGGGCATCCGCAGGGCTGCGGGGCGGCGTTCTGCGCTTTGGCGGCCATGACGGCCGCATGGTCATAGGCGGGAGCTTCGCGTTCTTCAAAGCGGATCGCGCCTGTGGGGCAGGCGGGCAGGCAGTCGCCCAGGCCGTCGCAGTAATCCTCGCGCAGCAGCCGCGCCTTGCCATCTATCATGCCGATGGCCCCCTCATGGCAGGCGGCGGCACACAGGCCGCAGCCGTTGCATTTTTCTTCGTCAATGTGGATGATCCGTCTTTTCATGTCATTTTCCTCCCGGTTCATTTGCCGGCCGGGGCGCGTGGCTGCACACGCACGGCCTTTGCTGCTGTAAGCATACCGCGTCCACAAGAAACAGTATGTTGTTTTTACAACGAAATCCACATTTTTGCAGATACAGATAAAAAGCGCTCCGTGCACCGTGCGCAACAAAAAAGGCCGATGCTATTCCGCGCTTGTGGTGAAAAAACAAGAGCGGCGCGGTTCTCATTGCGTCGCTCTTGCTGGCTCTACGGTGCGCCAAGGGGATAGGGGAGCGCGCCTGTGACCGTTTGCTTTGGGAAAAATATTCTTCTCCGTTTTTGCAGCTCTGCTGCAAATAGGCTTCGGACCCTGCCAATATCGGCATAACCGTGCTCCCGATCGGTTCTCCGTTTTTTAAGAGGAGTGGCCTGTATCACTTTTTGGCAAAACGGTTCATAAAAAAATCTGTGAAAGCGGCGAGCGCTTCGGTCTGTGACACATATACATAGAGACTCTCGTCTTCCAACCAGTCGCAGGCATTGATACCGATGTAGCTTTTTCTGTCAGGGTAGATAATAAAGGCATCGGTGGGGTACTTGTTCCGATAGGCTTTCAGAATTTCAGAACGGCGGTAATAGGTAGGTGCACCGCACCCAGAGAGAGCCGGTACGGTGGGAAGCGCCACGATCGTCTGATTTGCCTCATTCCAACCGACGATCAAATTCCCTACTTTTGTTTTACTGCCGTGGATAAACCCGTAATTGAACCGCGACACATCCTCTGTGTAGGCGAAAATCAGTTGATAGTCGGCTCCATTTTCTACCGCTTGGTTGAACAGCAGACGCATTTTTTCGGCGTTTGCATTGCTCTTTTCCATGTCGATTTCAGGCCCCTTAAATAATTTGCTGAAAAAACCCATAACCATTCTCCTTGCTTGTAAAACAATTTTGTTTTATCACCACAGCGTTTCTGCTGTCATGAATAAAGGGGGACATACGCTTGGTGGACTGGCCAAGCCCTCCATAAGCTCTTGCCGCTGGAATCCTTGCATGGCTGTTCCAATCGCCAGCCGCACAGGCCAGAGGTTCTGGAAAGTGCGATACTTCCATGTGCGAATTTTCAGTCTCAGAGATATATAAAACTACAGCAGCCAAAACTGAAATAAATACAAATTTTATAATTTGTATTTATTTTGCTCAAAAAACTATCCGGATGTGCGGCATTAAAGCATACAATCCGGATAAATCTATGCGATGCATACCATCATCGGCAGAAGTTTTCTTTCTTTAAAGGCTCCAGGAAATCCACGATGGCCTTGATTTGAAATGCGACTGTTTCATCAGCCGCTTCGGGAACAAACAGCGGCATTGTTTCCGGGATCGCTCTGCGGACAATCATGGCCATCAGGCTTATATTTGTAAACAAACCAACTCTCGCACAATCTGCCCCGATCCCAAAACACTCTAAAATATTGCCGAACAAACGGATCTGCTTTTCCCGAAAGGCCCGATAGGCTTCGTGCGACAAACGGCGAAAGAGCATTTGCTGCTCTTCAATGGTCAAAATCAGGATCCCATTTTTTTCACCGTAGCAGCAGGCGTAAAGAAATTGTGTGACAGCCTCTCGCCAACTCAAAGAGGGAGCATCCATCAATTTCTGTGCGTATACAAGAACCCTTGGCTGCTGGAGGTAAAGTGCCTCTATGATGAGGGACTCTTTTGTGGGAAAAAAAGAATAGAAGAATGTGCGAGAGATTCCTACCGCCTTGTAGATTTGTTCCACAGTCGTATGCTGTATTCCCTGTTTCGCCAGGAGCTCAAGGCCTTTGGTGAGCAGCGCCTCTCGCACTTGCGCCTTTTCCGCTTCAGAATAAGCGACCTTTGGCATTTTATCCTCCTAAAAATAAAAACAAATGCATAAACTTGTTTTTATTTTACCATATACAATCGAAAAAAACAATTCAGAGTTTTTTGAAACAAAGAAGAAGCCGGAGCTAAAAGTAGAAGCGGCTCAGCCGATGCCGCCGCAAATGATGCTTAAAATGAATACCAACACGGCCAGCCCTACGTAAAGGTACCGCGCCGTGGGCAGGAACGCCCGGCACAGCGCTTTTTTGCGGCCCAGAACAAGCTCTTCTCCGATGCGTTTGCCGCCCAGCACCCAGTAGATGATGAACGCGCACAGCAGCGCTCCGAAGGGCACGACATAAATGGTGATGGCGTCCATCCATTTGCCCAGGTACGGCTCAAATTCAATAAACGCGCCCGCCGCAAAGGCCAACGCGCCCACCAGTACAACGGCGGCTTTGCGCGGCAGCTTTAGATGTGTCGTCACTGCCTCGGCGCACACCTCAAACATGTTGATGAGGCTGGTGATACCGGCAAAAATAACAGAGAGGAAGAACAGCACGGCAATGAAGCGCCCGCCCGGCATCTGTGCGAATACTTTGGGCAGCGTGATGAAAATAAGCGGAGGGCCTGACGCAGGGTCCATGCCGAAAGCGAACACCGCGGGAAGGATGGCAAAGCCGGCCAGCAGAGCCGCGCAGGTGTCCAGCAGCGCCGTCTGCATGGCGGCGCGGGGGATATCCTCTTTCTTGGAGAGGTAGCTGCCGTAGATGATCATGCCCGAGCCGGTGATGGACAGAGAGAAAAACGCCTGTCCCATGGCCATGACCCATGTCATCGGGTCCAGCAGCTTTTCCCACTGGGGAATCAGCAGATAGCGGTAGCCCTCGGCAGCGCCGGGCAAAAAACCCACATAAACAGCCACAACGAGAAACAGCACGAAGAAAGCGGGCATGATGATGCGGTTCACCTTTTCAATTCCCTGCAGCACGCCGCGCGCCAGGACCAGCACCGTGACGAGCACCACCACGCCGTGCCACAGCAGGCTGCCGAACGGCCCGGTGATCTGCCCGAAATATTCCTCGGATCCCACGGCAAACAGTGAACCGGAGACGGCTCCCCAGCAGTAACGCACCACCCATCCCACAATGACGGCGTATCCGATGGCGATGCCCAGCGAACCCAGCAAAGGAATGGCGCCCAGCACGCCGCCGCCTTTTTTGCCGCGGCTGCGCAGCGCGTAAGCGTAGGAGCCGATGGGCCCTGTGCCCGTCAGACGGCCGAAGGCGAATTCGCCGGAAAGGCCCACCCATCCGAAAAGGGCAACAAAGCCGAAATAAATCAGCAGGAACGCCGCGCCGCCGTACTGGCCCACGCGGTAAGGGAACATCCAGATGTTGCCCATGCCCACGGCGGAGCCGACAGAGGCAAGGACGAAGCCGATGCGGTTTTTGAAATTGGCAGGTTGGTTCTGCTGCATGAGAAAGCGTTCCTTTCAGCCGCTGCGGAGCTGCGCCCTGCGGCAGTGTGATGTCATTCAGTATATCATAAAACAGGATGCTTCCCAAGCCTTTTTTGTGTTTTTACCGGCATGAGCGGTGTAAAAAAGGCCGCTGCATTTGCAGCGGCCCGTAAAAACCAAATGGGAAATCTTCAAAGCGCGTGGTTACGCAGGCTGTTTTTCCGCGCGGCGACGTGCAGCCTTACGCTGGAAGAACTTGACGCATTCCACAATGGGGATCACACACACGGCCAGAGCCATGGCAACAGCATATTCCGGCGCGCTGATGTGCGTAAAGCCGAACGCGTCCGAAATGCCGGGCAGGTAGATGACGCCGGTCGTCAGCACAAGGCTGAGCAGCATGGCGCCCCACAGCACCTTGTTGTGAGAGCCGAGCGTGAACACGCTGCCGCGCTGGCTGCGCATGTTGAAGCTGTGGAAGATCTCGGCCATGCTCATGGTGAGAAAGGCCATCGTCACACCGTCGGGGCTGGCGGCGATCTCCCATACGCCGGATTCCATCCAGTGGCCGATAAAGTAGGCGGCCAGCGTTACGCAGGTGACCATAAAGCCCTGATACGCCACGTCTACGCCCAGCCCGCCGGAGAAGATACCGTCTGTGGACGGGCGCGGCTTGCGGTGCATCAAATCCGGCTCGCCCTTTTCAAGGCCCAGGGCCAGAGCGGGGAAGCAGTCGGTGATGAGGTTGATCCACAGCAGGTGTACGGGCTCCAGGATAACAAAGCCCATGAGCGTGGCAAAGAACACGCTCAGCACCTCGCTCATATTGGAGCCCAGCAGGAACTGGATGGCCTTGCGGATGTTGTCGTAAATGCGGCGCCCTTCCTCCACGGCGTTGACGATTGTGGCGAAGTTGTCGTCGGCCAGCACCATATCGGCCACGTTCTTTGTAACGTCCGTGCCGGTGATGCCCATGCCGATGCCGATATCCGCGCTCTTGATGCTGGGCGCGTCGTTGACGCCGTCGCCCGTCATGGCTGTGACAAAGCCGTTTTTGCGCCATGCGTTGACGATGCGCACCTTGTGCTCGGGCTGCACGCGGGCATACACGCTGTAACGGCCGATCACTTCCGCAAACCGGTCGTCGGAGATGTCGTTCAGCTCCGCGCCTGTGATGGCTTCATCCGCTGTTTCGATGATGCCGAGCTGCTTGGCGATGGCGATGGCGGTATCCTTGTGGTCGCCTGTGATCATGATGGGACGGATGCCGGCTTGGCGGCACTCTGTAATGGCGTCCTTTACCTCGGGGCGGATCGGGTCGATCATGCCCGTCAGGCCCAGGAAGGTCAGGTCATGCTCCAGCGTGTCCGGCTCGAAATCCGGCGGAAGCTGGGGCCATTCGCGGCTGGCCGCGCACAGCACGCGCAGCGCTTTGTCGGCCATCTGCTTGTTCTGGCGCAGGATCTCGGCGCGGGCTTCCTCCGTCATGGGCAGTATCTTACCATCCTTGGCGTAAGAGGTACAGCGGCTGAGCACCACGTCGGGCGCGCCCTTTGTGTATTGGATATATGCGCCGTTGTTTTCGTGCACGGTGCTCATCATTTTGCGGCCGCTGTCAAAAGGAGCCTCGCCCACACGGGGCTGGGCCGCCTCCAGCGTGCCCTTGGGCAGGCCGACGCCGGTGGCGTAATTTACCAGCGCGCATTCGGTGGGCTCGCCCTCAGCGTCGCCGTTTTCGCCGGGCTTGGCGTCGCTGCACAAAGACATCGCGCGGGCCAGGGGCTCTTCTTCACCCACGTGCTCCACAACCGTCATCTTGTTCTGCGTCAGCGTACCGGTTTTGTCCGAGCAGATGACCTGTGCGCAGCCCAGCGTCTCCACAGCCGTAAGGCGGCGGATGACGGCATTGCGCTTGGACATGTTCGTTACGCCGATGGAGAGTACGATGGTAACGACGGTGGCAAGGCCCTCGGGGATGGCCGCGACGGCAAGACTGACCGCTACCATGAACGTACTGATGATGACGTCGAGGTGGAAATCGCCCGCCTTGATAAGGCTGAAGGCGAAGATGAATACGCAGATGCCGAGCACCAGCCAGCTCAGGATCTTACTGAGCTGCGCCAGCTTTTTCTGCAGCGGAGTCTGTCCCTCTTCGGCCTGCGCCAGCGCGCCTGCGATCTTGCCCATCTCGGTGTCCATACCGGTGCCCGTGATGAGGACACGTCCGCGGCCGTATACTACGGTGCTGCCCATATAGGCCATGTTTTTGCGGTCGCCCAGGGGGACGTCCTTGCCGTCGTCGAGGCCCAGTGCGGAAACGACTTTGTTCACGGGTACGCTTTCGCCCGTGAGCGCGGCTTCCTCGATCTTCAGGCTGGCGCTCTCCAGAATGCGGCCGTCTGCGGGCACGGCGTCGCCGGCTTCCAGAACGACAACGTCGCCCGGCACCAGCTCCTCGCTTTTCAGCGAGACCTGTTTGCCGCCGCGGATCACCTTACTGGTGGCGGCCGTCATTTCCTGCAGCGCCTCAATGGCTTTTTCCGCCTTGCTCTCCTGATACACGCCGAGTACGGCGTTGATGAGCACGACGATAAGGATGATGAACACATCCGCAAAGCTTTCGCCCGAATAAGCCGCCGTTACACCGGACACTGCCGCCGCAACAAGCAGGATAATGATCATAGGGTCGCTCAGCTGCTGCAGAAAGCGCTGCAGCGTTGTGACCTTTTTTCCTTCGGCCAGCTTGTTGGGGCCTTTTTCGGCCAGCCGCCTGGCGGCTTCCGCGTCGGTAAGGCCGTCCGGGGTGCTCTTCAGTTCGGCAAGCGCCCGGCCGGCCTCCTCACAATAAAACTTCAACATACAACATCCTTTCTCGTTTCAAGGGTTTCCCAATTTGGTGTTTCTATGAAAAAACAGCAAGCTGTTTTTCATCCGCGGAACATGCGCCGAGCGCCCGGCATGGGGGAACAACGCAAAAAAGCCACGCACAATACCAGACCCCGGCAAAATGCAGGGGCGGCCTGTGGGGCATATCCCTGTCCGTCAAGAGGCCTGGATAAGAAAAAAGACCCACGTGCGGCTTGGCGCCACACATGAGTCTCGCTCTTACTTTTAAGCCAGGTCCGTGTGCGGGCCATGCTGTTGACTTAAAACCGCCCCGGCGGGGGCGTGAACTACTCCCTCATGGAGAAAAGAAAAAGTTTCCTTTGTTCAATATTATACACCAGCTTTCGCCGCTTGCAAGTCCCTGTTTGTAAAGGAAACGTTAACAAAAGACATTTTCCGCACGTTTTCCGCCGGAAAACTCAGGCTTCGTGCGCGGTGGGAAATATTTGAAATTGAACGCATGCAGTGTTATGATAGCATCAACGATCAAGGAGGCAAACATATGATCTATACAGTTACATTCAATCCGGCCATCGACTATGTGGTGCAGCTGGAGCACCTGACGCAAGGAACTGTGAACCGGACCGGCGATGAGGCGGTCTATTGCGGCGGCAAGGGGATCAACGTCTCCACGGTGCTGACGAACCTGGGCATAGAAAATGTGGCGCTAGGCTTTTTGGTGGGCTTCACAGGCGATGCCGTTGAAAACGCGCTGCAAAGAAAAGGGCTGCGCACGGATTTTATCCGTCTGCAAAACGGGATGACCCGCATCAATGTGAAAATTCGCGGCGCCTGCGAGACGGAGATCAACGGCAAAGGGCCGGACATAGGCCCGGCGGCGCTGGCGCTGCTGTACAAAAAGCTGGACGCCGTCACGGACGGCGACGACCTTGTTCTGGCGGGCAGTATTCCCGCGGGTATGCCGGGCGATATCTATGAGAAGATCATGGCCGCGCTGCAAGAAAAGAAGGTGCGCGTCACAGTGGATGCCACGGGGGATCTTCTGCTGAATGTTCTGAAGTACCGCCCGTTCCTTATCAAGCCAAACCAGCACGAGTTGGGCGAGCTGTTCGGCCGCACACTGAAAACCGGGGATGATATCCGTGCATGCGCCGCAAAGCTGCAGGACAAGGGCGCGCGCAACGTGCTCGTTTCTCTGGCGGGCGACGGTGCGATCCTGCTGGACGAAACGGGTCAGTTCCAGGAGATCGGCGTTCCGCGGGGCACGGTGCGCAATGCAGTGGGTGCGGGCGATTCCATGGTGGCGGGCTTTTTGGCCGGTTACCTCAAGCTGGGCACCTATTCCTACGCTCTGCGCATGGGCGCGGCCGCGGGCAGCGCGACGGCGTTTTCCGATGAGCTGGCCACAAAGGAAGAAATATTGAAGCTGCTGAATACCTTTTAAGCGGAATACCGGGAAAGGGAAGAGGAACATGTTGCTGCAAGGCGTAGGCGTCTCCCCTGGCGTCGGCATCGGCCGGGCCGTGGTTATTGCGGAGGGGAGCCTTGATTACACACAGGTCCACTTCGCGGGCGTGCAGCAGGAGAAAGCACGCCTGCGCACGGCCGTGCAGGCATTTGCACAGCGGACGCAGGCTATGGCGGACGCGCTGCGCGCGCGCCTGGACGGACAAGAGGCGGACATCCTCGCCAGCCAGATCCTGATGGCAAACGACCCGGCTCTGCTTGCGCAGACAGACAGCCGCATTGAAGCGGGCGAATGCGCGGAAGCCGCTTTGGACGCAGTGTGTGCGTCATACATCCAGCTGTTTGCCGCGGCAGGCGACGAATTGCTGGCGCAGCGTGCCGCGGACATAGAGGATATCCGCGCCCGCCTGCTGGCGATTTTGCTGGGGCGCAGTGAAGCGTCCATCCCGGACGTGCCTCCGGGCACCGTGCTGATTGCATGGGATCTCACGCCTTCCATGACCGTGAGCGTGAACCGGGAAAATGTTGCCGCTTTTGTGGCGGAATGCGGCGGCATGACGAGCCATGCCGCCATTCTGGCGCGTGCGTTGGGCCTTCCCGCCGTACTGGGAGCCGCGGGGGCCGCGTCTGTGCTGCGGAGCGGGGAGGATGTCGTCGTGGACGGCGGGCAGGGCGCGGTGATCGTATCTCCAAGCGGGGCGGAGCTGGCGCGGTACCGGAAAAAACAGGAGAAGGAGAAAAGACAGGCGGAGGCGCTGCAGGCGTACCGCGCGGGCCCGGCGGTGAGCGCCCGCGGCCAAAGGTACGCGCTGTACGCCAATATCGGCGGCGTGGGGCAGACCGCTGCGGCGGATGAAGCCGGGGCGGAAGGAGTCGGGCTGCTGCGGACGGAATTTCTGTTTATGGGACGTACATCCTTGCCCACGGAGGAGGAGCAGTACGAAGCTTATGCATCGGTGTCCCGCGCTATGGGGGACAGGCCCGCGGTTGTCCGTACGTTGGATATCGGCGGCGACAAGGCGCTGCCGTATCTGGGACAGGAAAAGGAGGAGAATCCTTACCTGGGCCGCCGGGGCATCCGCTACTGCCTTGCCCGGCCTGAGGTGTTCCGCACGCAGCTTCGGGCGCTGCTGCGCGCGGGGGCGGAGCGTGGGAACATCAGGCTCATGCTGCCAATGGTGACGGGCGTACAGGAGCTGCGCGCTGCACGGACGATGCTGGAGCAGGAAAAGCAGGCGCTTTCCGCGAGGGGCGTTGCATTTGACGGGGCGATTTCTCTGGGCGTGATGATCGAAACGCCGGCCGCTGCCGTCATTGCGGATCTGCTGGCGAAGGAGGCGGATTTTTTCAGTATTGGCACCAACGACTTGGTGCAGTACATTTTAGCCGCGGACCGGGGCAATGCAGACATTGCGGAGCTATATGCACCCTGCCATCCGGCGGTGCTGCGCAGCATTCGGGATGTGATCGCCGCGGGCCGTGCGGCAGATGTGCCGGTGTGCATGTGCGGCGAAGCTGCAGCAGACCCGTGTCTTATTCCTCTGTGGATGGCGTTTGGCCTGGATTCTTTCAGTGCTGGGCCCTCCGCTCTGCCGGAAGTGCGCCGGACTGTTTCACGCTGGACGGAGGAAGAAGCGCTTTGCACGGCGAAGGAGGCACTGGCCTGTCCGGATGCGGATGCTGTGCGGGCGCTGCTGGCCGCGCGCCGCAGATAGCAGCAAAGCGGCGGGGAGCAGGATTTGCACAAATTGCGGAAATCCCGTTCCCACATGCCATTCTTGCGGTTTTGCGCCTGCCCGCTTGACGGGGCGGGCGTTTTTTTCTACACTGGAATACAAAAAGACGGGCGCCGCGCCAAAAGCGCCGCACCCATAGCTGCGGGTCGGGAAAGGCCTGCGGCATTACTTTGCCTGGAGGATGTTTTATGAATGCTTTGCGGCAAAACAAGGCGGCCTGCGCATATCCGGCCATGCTGCTCAATGGTGTGTGCGCCAGCAGCGGCGGAGTGGTGATGGCGCTTTTGCAGGAACGGTACGGCCTGAGCTACCAGTGGAGCGGCCTGCTGCTGGCCATGCTGAGCGTGGGCAACCTTGCGGCGGGCTTTGCCGCGGGCATGCTGCCCGCGCACTGGGGCCAGCGGCGCACCGTTCTTATGCTGGCGGGCGGTGCGGCGCTGGGTTACGGCGCAATGATCCTCACGGGAAGCCCGTGGGCGCTGCTGGCCGCTTTCACATTGGTGGGCGTGGCCAAGGGCACAACGCTGAACACCAGCAGCGCGCTTATCGCGGCGCATGCACGGGAGCGCACGAAATGCATGAATCTCATCCATGCATGCTTTGCCACGGGGTCGCTGCTGTGCCCGCTGTTTATTGCGGCGCTGGGTATGGGCGGGCTGCCCTGGTGGGCGCCCATGGCAGGCCTTGCACTGTGCGGCGCGGCGCTGTGGGGCGTGTTCGCGTTGGCGGGTCTGCCGGGCCGCACAGGAGACGGCGCGCGTGTCAAAAACGACTGGTCTTTTCTGCGTTCGCCCCGTTTTTGGGTGCTGACCGGGCTTGTCTTTTTCCAAAACTGCACGGAGATCAGCGTCACGGGCTGGATGGTGACATATTTCAAGGATGTGGGCATCCTCTCGGGTCCGGCGGGCCAGATGACCGTTACGGTCATCTGGGGTGCAATGCTGGCCGGGCGTCTGTGCATCGCATTTGTTTTCCCGGTAAAAAACAGCTTCCGCACCCTTTCGCTGATGTCCGCATGCTGCGTAGGCACCTATATCCTACTTCTCATGGCAAAAACGCCCGCATCTGCGCTGATCTGCCTGTTCCTGTTCGGCCTGGCCATTGCAGGCGTGAACCCGACGGCTGTCGCGGCGGGGAATGCGCTCTCCGGCGCGGGCCTCGGCGTGATGCTTCCCGCAGCGGGCGTGGGCGCGGTTTTAATGCCGTATATCACAGGCGCGGTGGCGCAGCGGTTCGGCATCTGGGCAGGCATGCTGTGCACGGTGTTTGCGCTGATGGGCATGACGGCATGCGCCGTTGCGCTGCACCGCAGAAACGATATGAAATAAACGTGCCGCACCGGCGCTTGAAAAACGGCGGCTGCCGCCGGATGCAAAACGCGCCCCCCGCCGCAAGGGCCGGGGGCGCGCTGCTGTATTCGTGGAAAGAGCGGTGCGGCGTTCACACGCTGCCGCCCTGCGGCAGAGGCTCGGTGCCGAAATAGGCGCAGATCGCCTCGTAATAGATACGTGCGGCGCGGGCGCATCCGGCCTCTCCCGTCCAGTTTTCCACATCGCTGTAATTGGTCAGAAAACACTGCTCCACCAGCACGGCGGGGCAGTAGGGCCTTTCCACGATGCCGAAGCTCTTTTGCTCGCGTATCTTGGTGTCGGTGCTGTCCACGATGCGTTTGCTCTTTCCGTTGTAATAGGCGAAACGAATGCCGTTTTCTCCGCGCAGGCGGTGCCCGGCGCCGCCCATTTTCTGCGCGATGCATTGGGCAAAGCGCATGGATTCTTCCGAGTAGGTGCGCCCGGGCGGCGTGGGGAAGCATTCAAAGCCGTGGGACTGTCCCGTGCTTTCGTCGCTGTTGGCATGAACGCTCAGAAGCAGGGAAGCGCCGGCGTCGGTCGCGGCCTGTGCACGCTCCTTGATGGAGCGGTCCTCGCCGTTGGGGCGCGTGCGCACAGGCGCATAGTTGGAGTCCTGCTCCAGAAGCGTATAGAGGGCGTTTACCGTCTGTTCGCATACTTCCAGTTCTTTGATGATCGCCTCCGCACCGGTGTCGAAGCCGCCGTGTCCGGCATCCAGCGCCACGGTGTAGGGCGGCTGGGTCTGCAGCAGATACGGCCGGTCCGGGTCGCCCGTGAGTTGGGGCGGTGAAGGCGATGCAGGCGCCGGGCTGCGGGGCGTGCCCGAAAAACCGGCAGGCTCGCTGAGCACCGTGTGCATGCATGCGGCCATCAGCAGGCCGGCAAGGCATACCGCTCCAAGGCAAAGCGCGCGCCTGCCGCGGGTGTGCAGGCTGTATACGCCGCCCTGCCTCGCAGAGCGCGGGCCGCGGTCTGCGGAAGCGCGTGCGGGCCCGCTCATGCGGCAGGCGCGGCAGGCGGCGCGCCAAGTTCTGAAAGTGTGCCGAAGGTATACCCCATCTCTTCCCACCGTGTCAGCAATTCATCCAGAATTGCCGCATTGGTGGCGCTGGTGGAATGCAGGAGCACGATCGCGCCGTCGTGGGTACGGGGCATCAGTTTGTCAAAAGCGGCCTCCCGCGAAGGCTGTGCATCCTGTTTCCAGTCCACATAGGCGAGGCTCCAGAAAATGGTTTTGTAGCCCAGTTCCTGCGCCCAGGTAAGGTTTTCATCGCTGAATTTGCCTTCGGGCGGTCGATAGAAAAGCGGCAGGGGCGTTCCTGTCGTTTCCTGGAACAGCGCGGCAAGATCATTCAGCTCTTTTTTGAAAGAGGCTTCATCTTTTTGGGACATGTTCGGGTGGTGATAGGTGTGGTTGCCCACCGTATGGCCTTCGGCGACCATCCGCTTGATCAGGTCCGGGTTTTCCTTGATATAGCTGCCTACTACAAAGAAGGTGCCGGGGGCGTTGTGCTTTTTCAGCGCGTCAAGAATGGGTGCGGTATTGCCGTTCTCATACCCTGCATCGAACGTCAGATACAGCCGCTTCTGCTCCGCGTCTCCGCAGTAAAAAGCATCGAAGGGGCGCAGCTTTTCGGCTGAGAGGTTGGGAATGGGCGGTTCGTTTTCCGTCTGAAACGAAAGGCCCCATTCATAAGAAGCAGCAGCCACAGCCGCGGGTTCTGCCTCCGCCCGCGGCCAGCCGAGCCCCAGCAGAACGCCGCCCGCCGCCGCAGCGCACAGCACGGCAGCCAGTACGCGGTGGGCCGCTTTTTTCGGGATGCATAGATACATCTTTGTTCACCTGCCTTGTGGTGCAATCATATGCGGGCGCAAAAAGAAAAATGTAACGGCGGGCAGATTTTGTTCGCCGTGCACACCCTGTGACGGAAAAGAATGAGCCGCCGAATATTTTGCAGAGCGCTGCGCCCCGTGGAGAGGCATACACGAGAAAATACAGCGCTTCGGTTGACAAGTGAAAACGCCGGTGCTACGATAAATCCATATCTATTATGCGAGGTGGAAGAGGTGCGGCATTCGGTACGGCACATGGCGCTTTTGTTCCACAGAAAGGAAAGAAACATGGAAATCAAATACACGCAGACAGAAAAAGCACCCGCGGCCATCGGCCCGTACTCGCAGGCGGTGTCTGTCGGGAATCTGCTGTTCACTTCCGGCCAGATCCCCATTGATCCGGCCACGGGCGAGATCGCGGGTGCGACCATCGAGGAACAGGCGCGCCAGAGCGTCGCCAATGTCGGGGCGATTCTGGAAGCCAACGGCACTTCGTTTGACAAAGTGGTGAAAACGACCTGTTTCCTGGCGGACATGAGCGACTTTGCGGCTTTCAACGCTGTGTATGCTGAGGCGTTCGTGTCACGTCCCGCACGGTCCTGTGTGGCGGTGAAGACACTGCCTAAGAATGTCCTGTGTGAGATCGAAGCGATCGCGGCACTGTAAAGCATATAAGCTTTATGTCAATAGGGGCAAAATAAGGGAAACACCCGGCAGACCGTTTCGGCTGCCGGGTGTTCTGCATTTTATAATATATGCGGCCGCTCCGTTTCCGTCTGGAGCAGGGCGCGCAGTGTTTTGCGCACATGCTCCAGGTCGGGGTCGCACAGCAGCGGCAGAAGCTCCGTCACCTGCTGCGCGGGAAGGTCCCACCAGCGAAACTGCAGCAAAAGCCCGGTCAGCTCTGCGTCAAAGCGGTGCTTGAGCAGCCTTGCGGGATTGCCGCCCACGACGGTGTAAGGGTCTACGTTCCGCGTCACAACGGAATAAGCCGCAACAATGGCGCCGTCACCGATTTTTACGCCCGGCATGACGGTGCATTCCCGCCCCAGCCATACATCGCTGCCCACAACGGTATCGCCCTTGAATGGGAGCTGGGACAGGTGCGGCGGCGTACTTTCAGCCCATGCGCCGCCGAATACATTGAATGGGTAAGTGGTGACGCTGCACATCCGGTGGTTCGCGCTGCCCATAATGAAGCGCGCGCCGCTCGCAATGCAGCAGAACTTCCCGATGATGAGTCTGTCGCCGAATTCGGGCCAGTTGAACAGCACGTTGTTCTTTTCAAAATCCGCAGGTGTAGCGGAGTCGTCGTAATAAGTATAATCGCCGACAAAGATGTTGGGGGCGGTGATCACGTTTTTTAAAAAGCATGAAGTGCCGTATTCGTTGGGAAAGACTGTGTCAGGGTTGGGGATGCGATTCATATATCATTCTCCTGTCTATTCAATATCACCTCCGGACGTATTTTTTAATGCGGCAGAAACCGCCCTCTTTTTTCGTATCTCTTTCATAATGCACCACTGATATCAGGTGAAAGCTGCTTGCCTTGCAGCCGCGAACAACATTTATTATAACTGCGACAGAGGTTGAAGGCAAGCGTGGACGTCCCGCCTTTTGTATTCGGGAAAAATATTTGGTACAGCAAAAAAGCTTTTGCTGTGACAGCGCCTATATGCTACAATATTTTAGACATAAAGATATTATTCCCCAAAGGAATTTGCTTGTGGTATGGATATTTATTTAACGCTGTACAGGAAAAAACGGCGAGCCGCCGCAATCATCAAAAGGAGTGTAGAGAATGCAGGAAATGATCAGCCAGAAGGTGCGGACGCTTTCGCCGGAGATCGACCCGCTGCGCATGGGTATGGGGCAGACGGAGGCCGACTTGGAAAAAACGCAGGTAATGGTGGAGAGCACATTTGGCGACAGCCATCCCGGCAGCGCGCACCTGCTGTGTTTGGTGGAAGCCGCCGCTGCGGGAGTACGCAGCGCGGGCGGGAACCCTGCGCGCTACTTTGCTACAGATATATGCGACGGCATGGCGCAGGGACACGACGGCATCAATTACTCGCTCGCTTCGAGGGAGATCATTGCGGATGCCATCGAAATCCACGGTATGGCCACGCCTTTTGACGCAACGGTATACATTGCAAGCTGTGATAAGGGCCTGCCTGCGAATCTGATGGCCTCCGGCCGGCTGAACACGCCGGGCATATTTGTGCCCGGCGGTGTGATGGATGCGGGGCCGGATCTGCTGACGCTGGAGCAGATCGGTACATACAGCGCCCAATATGAGCGCGGCGAGATCACCGCGGAGCAGTTCCGGTTTTATAAGACCCATGCCTGCCCGTCCTGCGGAGCATGCAGCTTTATGGGCACGGCGTGCACGATGCAGATGATGACCGAGGCCTTGGGGCTTTCGCTTCCGGGCAGCGCGCTTGTTCCGGCCGCAAGCCCGCTGCTGGCAGACTATGCGCGGCGCGCGGGCGAACAAGCGGTAGCGCTGACGCGCGCGGGCATCCGCACGGGAGATATCGTGACAAAAGAGGCATTTGAAAACGCCGTCCTCATCCATGCCGCCATTTCCGGCTCCACCAATGCGATGCTGCATCTGCCGGCCATCGCACACGAGTACGGCATAGAGCTGGACTGCGATATGTTTGACCGCATGCACCGCGGGGCGCGGTGGCTGCTGGACGTTCGCCCGGCGGGCAGGTGGCCCGCCGCCTACGTGTGGTATGCAGGCGGCGTGCCGCGCGTTATGGAGCGCCTGCGCGATCTGCTGCATCTGGATGTACTGACGGTCACGGGCAGAACACTGGGCGAAAACCTGGACGAACTGCAAAAGAATGGCTTTTACGAAAGCTGTGCATCGTATCTGCAGGGTACGGGCGTTGCACCGGAGGACGTCATTCGCCCGCTGGAAAAACCGTTGGGCACAGATGGCGCCATCGCTGTTCTGCGGGGCAACCTTGCGCCGGGAGGCTCCGTGGTCAAACACACAGCCGTGCCGGAGGAGATGTTCGGCGTAACGCTGCGCGCACGGCCGTTTGACTGTGAGGAGGATGCCATCCATGCTATCCTCACACACGCCGTCCATCCCGGTGAGGCGGTGCTCATCCGCTACGAGGGCCCCAAAGGCAGCGGTATGCCGGAGATGTTCTATACCACCGAGGCGATCTCGTCGGACCCGGCGCTCGCCCGAAGCATCGCGCTCATCACAGACGGCCGTTTCTCCGGTGCCTCAAAGGGGCCGGTCATCGGCCACGTCAGCCCGGAGGCTGCGGACGGCGGGCCGATCGCACTTGTGGAGGAGGGAGACCTCATCCGTATCGACATCCGCGGGCGCAGCCTGTCCATCATCGGAGCAAACGGCGCCGAGAAAACGCCGGAACAGATGGAGGCGATCCTCGCTGCACGCCGTGCTGCGTGGAGTCCCCGTCCGCCCCGATATACAAAAGGTGTGCTCCGGTTTTATACCCGACACGCCGTATCGCCCATGCGCGGCGGCTATATGGAATAGTACATTGCCCCAGTATAGGGCGTACCTCTCCGTTTCGTATGAGGGAAAGAGAAAGCTGTGATAATGGATGAAAGAGACATATCAGCTATTTGTAGGAACATACAGCAGGCCAATCCGGTTTGGTACAGGGGAAATCCTGGAGGGCAGGGGAAAAGGAATTCATAGGTATACCTTTGATGCCAAAACGGGTACGTTGTATGAAAGTACCGCTCCGGCGCCGGCCGAAAACCCGTCTTATCTGGCGTTATCTTTTGACAAACAGTATTTGTATGCAGTAAATGAATTGAAAGAATACAAAAATAAAGCGGGCGGGGCCGTGAGCGTTTATCGGATAGAGTCGGACGGTGGATTGCGTTTTCTGAACCAGAGGCCCACCGGTGGTGCCGACCCATGTTATGTTGGGCTTGACAGGGAAAGGCGTTGTCTTACAGTAGCCAATTTTACGGGAGGAAGCGTATGCAGCTACCCTCTGTGTGCGGATGGCTCACTGGGAAAAAAGGGCGTGATTATCCGGCATTACGGGCATGGAGCAGACCCTGTGAGGCAAAGCGCCCCGCACCCTCATGCGGCGGTTTGGGCTCCGGATGGAAAATATGTTATTGTAGCAGACCTTGGGACGGACGATCTGACGGTTTATCGGGTGGACCGGGAAAAACGCGTCCTTTGTGCGGATGCGGTTCATAGCTTTTTTGTGGGCAGCAGGATGGGTCCGCGTGCCTGTGTGTTCGACCAAAGGGGCGAACGGTGCTATGTGCTCTGTGAGATATCCTCTGCAGTTATGACCTTTTCTTACATGGACGGAAGACTGGAATTTTTACAAGCCGTTCCTTCCGTGGCAGAGCCCGGCGGCGTGCCCAACAGCGGAGCTGACCTTCATCTGGCACCGGACGGCCGCTTCTTGTATGTGTCCAATCGCGGACAGGACAGCATTACCGTCTTTTCGGTACAGGCAGACGGGACACTGCAATTGGTGCAGGCCGTGGGTTGCGGCGGCAGGACGCCGCGGAATTTTGCACTGGACCCCACAGGAGGGTGGGTGCTTGTGGGAAACCAGGACAGCGACAGTATTGCCGTGTTCAAACGGGACGTCCAAAGCGGAAGGCTGGCGCTGGAAAACAAAGCTTTTGCGCCGACGCCTGTCTCCCTTTTGTTCCGGGCATAGGCCGGGACGTTCTCTATACAGCAAAAACAAGGCTGAAAGCAATGCACGCAGCATTGCTTTCAGCCTTGTTTTTATATGCGATAACAGCGGAAAATATTTTGCGTTGGGTAAAATTATATCCATAACAAGAACTATATGATAGCCATAATAGCAATTAGCCGTTATATAGTATGAACCGGCTCCATGCATTACCTAAATTCCAGCGTCCATGAGGAAATGCCTTTTCTTCGCACAAAAGCATTTAAATCATTGCTAAACAAATATATTCTTCCGGACATTTGTTGCCGGACTTTTGCTTGTGTGCATTTTCTTTTCGCGGCAGTTCCCCGTGCTCAATATAAATAATTCACATCAAAATCATATCACGTTTTAAGCATGGAAAAAGACGCAGCTTTCTCTTGATGGAAGCTGCGTCTTTTTGGTGCGGGTAACAGGGGTCGAACCTGCACGTCGTAGACACCAGATCCTAAGTCTGGCGCGTCTGCCAATTCCGCCATACCCGCGCAATGTATTTATTTTACCAATCCGGCGGGGCGTTTGTCAATGCCCTGCCGTCAGCATTCGGTGATCAGGCGCGCGGTGGCTTCGATAAAAGCGTCTGTGTCCAGCGCCGGGTTTTTCAGTTGGCTTTGCACCAGCATGCCGTCCATCACAGTCAGCGTCAGCCAGGCCAGGTATTCACCGTCCGCACCGGGTTTACGAGCCGCGATCTTCTGCGCCAGTACGTTCTTAAAGTGAGCATACTTTTCCAGCAGCTTGTCCCGCACATCGCCTTTGCCCGAAACCGCCTCCGCAATCAGAAAAAGACGCATGCTGCCGCTTTTGTCGTATACTCCGCGGGAAAATGTATAGCGCAGCAGGCGGGGCAGGGAGGTATCCTTTTCTTCATTGTCTACCCAGGCAAGAAGGTCGTCCGAGAGCTTTTGCAGATACCGGTCCGTCAAATCGAACAAAATAGCGTCCCGGCTGTTGTAGTAATAGTACAACGTTCCCTTGCTGATGCGCGCGGCCCGGGCGATGTCTGCCAGTGAGATGTCGAAGAACGAGCGTTCCTCCATCAACGCGGCCGCGCTTTCCAGAATGCGTTCCCGTATTTGTGTGCCAAGCGGTGCAGCCATGGCGATCGCCCCCATCTTTTTCGTCTAATACAATAGTATAAAAGATGCTGGGCACAATGTCAAAGAAAGTTTACATTTCCCGTACAAACCGTACATTGACATTCCCTGCGGCGGGTGCTATCCTGAAAACGGAAGAAGTCGGTCGGTTGACCGACTGATAAAATCGGCAGGAAAGCGAAGGGGAGACGAATGCGGATACCGCTCAAAAAAATAAACCGTGCGCTGAAAAAGCGGTTCGGCGGGCGGGTGCAGGCTGTGGTGGAGCGCGGCGTGCTGGTGCTGCGCGGCAGTGCGGAGGATTGGGACGGCGTGGTTGCGGTGGGACGTCTTGCAGCCAGCCCCAAAAGCCGCTGGTATACGGTGAACGAGGTAACATGGCCGGGTGCGGCGCAAAGACAGCCAAAGCCTGTGCCGCAGACGGATGAAAGCCTGGCCGGACGCGCGCCGGACGTGCTGCTCATCGGCGCGGGCGTTACAGGTGCCGCCATCGCGCGGGAGCTGATGCGGCGGAATGTCGACCTGCTCTGGGTGGAAAAAGAGCACGATGTGGCGCTGCATGCATCAAGCCGCAATGACGGCATGGTGCATCCGGGTGTAGATCTGCATAAAGGTACGGCCAAATATCATTACAATCGTTTGGGCAACCGGATGTATGGCGGCGTGTGTGCCGCGTTGGGCGTGCCTTTCCGGCGCACGGGACAGTACCTGTGCTTCAAGGGCAGAGCAATGCGCCCGCTTCTGTACTTTACGCTGCCTTATTGGAAATGGCTGGGCCTCTCTGGTGTGCGCGTGCTGGGGGACAAAGCGCTGCATGCAGCCGAGCCGGGTGTGGATGAGGCGCTGCACTGCGGGTTGTTTTTTCCACAGGCGGGCATTGTCTGTCCTTACGGGCTGACCATTGCCATGGCGGAGAATGCCGTGCAGAACGGTGCGCACCTTTCGCTGGATACATGCGTGACGGGTATGGACGTGGAGAACGGACGAATCCTTGCCGTGCATACAAACCGGGGTACAGTGCGCCCGCGCATCGTCATCAATGCGGCGGGTGTGTTTTGTGAGGACATAGCGCAGATGGCGCAGGATCATTTTTTCTCCATCCATCCGCGCAAGGGAACAAATGCCATCCTGGACAAAAAGGCGAAGCGCATGGTACGCACCATTTATTCCGGCATGGGAACTACCGCCACCAAGACGGTCCATTCCAAGGGCGGAGGCATCGTTTCTACGGTGGACGGCAACGTGTTGGTGGGGCCCGACGCGGTGGAAACGCCGGAAAAAGAAGATTTTTCCACCAGCGTGCAAAGCGTGCGCGCCACGTTTGAAAAGCAGCGCCATGCCGCACCTGCGCTGCGTGAAAGCGATATCATCACCTATTTTACAGGCGTGCGAGCGGCGACGTATGAGGAGGATTTCATCATACGGCCCGGGATGTTCACGGAAAATATCATCCATGCGGCGGGCATCCAGTCTCCGGGGCTGACGGCCGCGCCCGCCATCGCGCAGGAGGTGGCGCGGCTGGCCTATGGACAGCTTTCCGCGACAACCCCGCCCGCGCGCAATGCCGCCTACGACCCGACACGCAGGCCCATACCGCATGTGGCGGGGCTGCCGGACGAGGCGAGGGCCGCGCTCATCCGCCAAAACCCGGATTACGGCGAGATCGTCTGCCGGTGCGAGGAAGTGAGCAGGGGAGAAATATTGGACGCGCTGCGCAGGCCGGTGCCCTGCGATACGGTGGACGGTGTCAAACGGCGTGTGCGCCCCGGCATGGGGCGCTGCCAGAGCGGCTTCTGCGGCCCGCTGGTGACAGCCATCATCGCGGAGGAAAAAGGCATATCGCTTGAACAGGTGCGCAAGTCCGGTGCGGGCAGCGCCCAACTGCTGCACCCCACGAAACAGAGAGAACAAAAAACGGGAACGGAAGGAGGCACAGAGGATGGAGCGCTATGACGTCGTGATCGTGGGCGGCGGCCCGGCGGGGCTTGCAGCGGCGCTGGGCGCCCGGCGAGCGGGGGCAAAAACGCTGCTGGTGGAGCGCGAGGCACGGCTGGGCGGGATCTTGAAGCAGTGCATCCACGACGGATTTGGCCTGCTGCGCTTCGGGGAACGGCTCTCCGGCTGCGAATATGCCCACCGGTACATTGAAATGCTACGCGGCTGCGGCGCGCAGACCGCGCTGCTGACTTTCGTTTCCCGCATCGAAAAAAGCGGGGAAGGCTTTGTGCTCACGCTGGTGGGCAGGGAAGGGATGCGGAAGGTGGAGGCCCGGGCGTTGGTGCTCTCCACAGGCTGCCGCGAGCGCACAGCCCGGCAGGTGTCCATACACGGTACCCGTCCGGCGGGTGTGCTCACCGCAGGTACGGCCCAGCATTACATTAACCGGATGGGGGAGATGCCCGCCCGGCGCTGCGTGATCCTTGGTTCCGGTGACATCGGGCTCATCATGGCCCGCCGGCTGACGCTGGAGGGCGCTCAGGTGTTGGGCGTATATGAGGCAAAGCCCACGCCCAGTGGGCTTTCGCGCAATATCAGTCAGTGCCTGGAGGATTTTGGTATTCCATTGTACACCAGCCATACCGTCACCCGCGTTTCGGGCAAAGAGCGGTTGGAACGCGTGACGGTGGCCGAGGTGGACGCGCGGATGCGTCCCATACCGGGCACGGAACAGGAGCTCGAATGCGACAGCCTGATCTTATCCGTGGGGTTGATCCCGGAAAATGAGCTGGCCGAGGCACTTGGCGTGCCTTTGGATGCACGAACAAAAGGGCCTCTGTGTGACCAGAGCTATATGACGCTGGTGCCGGGCGTTTTTGTGTGCGGTAACGCGCTGCATGTGAATGACCTTGTGGATTATGTTTCCGAAAGCGGCGAAGCGGCGGGCGCGGCGGCCGCGCGCTATGTTCCCGCGGCGTGCGGGTTGGCGGAGGTGTCGGCAGACGGCGGGTTTGGATATGTGGTGCCGCAGCGCATTGACACGACAAAGCCTGCCGGGAAAACAACTTTCTTCTTCCGTTCCCTTGCTGAACGCGGAAAAACGCGTGTTCGTATGCTGGCGGACGGCAGAGAACTTTGCAAAAAGACATATATGCAGCTTAAGCCGCCGGAGATGGAGCGGATGGTGGTGGACCTTTCGGGGGCCGGGCTGCATGCAGGCTCCCGGCTTACATTCGTGATGGAGGAGGCGGACACATGAAGCGGGAATTTACTTGCATCGTCTGCCCCAACGGCTGCCGCTTGCACACCGAAGTGGAAAACGGCGCGGTGACGTCTGTGACGGGGAACCGCTGCCCAAAAGGGCGCGATTTTGCCGAAAAGGAATGCACCGCCCCCACGCGAAGCTTGTGCACCACGGTAAAAACGCTGGGGGGCGGCGCACCGGTATTGCCGGTGCGCACAGCGGGAGAATTGCCCAAGGAACGCCTGTTTGAAGCCATGGCTGTACTAAACGCGTATACGCAGACCGTGCCTGTATACTGTGGAGACGTCCTCATACCGGACCTTTTAGGCACGGGCTGCGCCGTTATTGCCACGGACGATTGGGCGCCTGAGGCGGCGGAGCTGAAATAAACCTGTGAATGCGTGTTGCGCTCGAAAAAGGTACAAAGGGGAACTCTTTGCCGTTCCATCCGACATAAAGGGAACCAGCAGACCTGCCGCAAGACGAACTTCCCATTTTTAAAAAGGAGGAGACGACCATGTCCAAGCCATATCGTGATTTTGAACCCAAATGGTACCACGGCGAGGTACCACCCACATCCTACCGCTCCATTTTCAAATGGGGCGCGCCGGATCAGATCAAACCGCCCAAGGAATCGCTTTATAAACTCGTGAAGGAAAAATTTGGCCTGACGGACGCGGACTTTGACCACTATACGGAAAATTTAGGCCTGGACGCAGTGCGGTTCGATCTGCCCTGCACCATGGAACAACGCCGCCTGGATGCGTTTCGGGACATCGTGGGTGCGGAATATGTGCGCACGGACGATTACGCGCGCCTTTCCGTTGCATACGGCAAGACCATGTACGACATCCTGCGCCTGCGCAATCAAGTGGTGGAAAACGTACCGGACGCCGTGCTTTATCCGGATACAAAGGAACAGATCGAGCGAATTGTGGCTTACTGCGCGCAGGAAAAGATACCGGTTTATGTCTATGGCGGCGGCTCGTCCGTCACACGGGGCGTGGAGTGCATGAAAGGCGGTATTTCGCTGGATATGCGCCTGCGCTTCAACAAAGTGGTCGCCTTCAATGAAGTGGACCAGACCATCACCGTAGAAGCGGGTATGAGCGGCCCGAAGCTGGAGGACACGCTCAACAACGCTCCCCGGACGCTGGGCGCAAAGCGGGCGTACACCTGCGGCCATTTTCCGCAGAGCTTTGAGCATTCCTCCGTGGGCGGCTGGGTCGTCACGCGGGGCGCGGGGCAGAACAGCACCTACTACGGCTGCATCAGCGATATTGTGATGGGACAGGAGTATGCCACGCCCATCGGACACGTCAAAACGGATACTTACCCGCGCAAGGCCACCGGGCCGGACCTGGGGCAGATCATGATGGGCGGCGAGGGCGCGTTCGGCGTGCTGACGCATGTGACGCTTAAGGTGTTCCGCCATATGCCGGAGACGGTCAAGCGCTTTTCCTATATGTTCCGGGATTGGGAGACGGCCCAGGCGGCCGCGCGGGAGATCATGCAGAGCGAGGCGGGTTTTCCTTCGGTGTTCCGTCTGTCGGACCCGGAGGAGACGGAGATCATGATGCGCATGTACGGTGTGGACGAAAGCCCGCTGCGGCACCTGTTTGATATGAGGGGCTTCAAAACGGGTGAGATGTGCCTGTATCTGGGCTTCACCAACGGAGAGAAGGGGTTTTCCAAAAACTGCGCGCGGAACGTAGCGCGAGTGTGCCGCAAATTCGGCGGTATGAGCCTGACGGGCTTTGTGACGAAAAGCTGGGAGCACGGCCGTTTCAGCGACCCATACCTGCGGGACACGCTGCAGGATTTCGGCCTTGTCATCGAGACCATGGAATGCAGCGTCAACTGGAGCAATATGAGCAGCGTACATGCGGATGTGCGCGCCTATTGCCATTCTCGCCCCAACACGATCTGCATGACGCATATGTCCCATGTTTACCCCCAGGGAGCGAACCTGTATTTTATTTTTCTGGCAAAGATGAGCAGCCTGGAGGAATTTAAGGCCTACCATGCGGGAATTCTGGACGCCATTCAGAAGAGCGGCGCGGCCATGAGCCACCACCACGGCATCGGCAAAATGTTCGGTCCGTGGCTGGAAGGGGCAGTGGGGCGGAATGAATATGGAGTCATCCGCGCGCTCAAACAGTACTTTGACCCTGACAATATCATGAATCCGGGCGGCACACTGGGACTGGATGTGCCGCAGGAGGAAAAGCGTTTTCTGAAGGCGCTGTGAAAGTGGTCCGGCAACTGTTTTAAACGGTCAAAAAAGACAAGAAAGAGCCTCTCGAAATTACTTTTGAGAGGCTCTTTTCCCGGAAACAGTTGAATATTGTGAAGATGCGTTGTATACTATTTTTTATATGAAAGAGGAGAAAAGCCCGGGCACCGGGATGGAAGAGGAGACGCATCAATGGGCCAGCAGGAAGAAACAAGAAGCATCGCGGCACATGATTCCCTGACCAAGATTTATAATTTTACCGCATTTTGCGAGTCGTCCCGCAAGTATCTTCTGAGCGCAGGTGCGGGCCGCAGCATGGGCGTGATCTATGCAAACATTATTGATTTCAAGTCTGTAAATGAACTGTATGGTCTGCCGGAGGGAGACCGTATGCTGGGCGCCTTTGCAGATTTTTTGAAGCATCTGCCGCGGACCCGTGTCTGCGGCCGTATTTTTTCGGATAATTTCCTGTGCCTGTTTGAGCGGATGCCCGGCGTGGACCTGTACGATGAAGCGTTGGGCTTCGCAGGAGCGGTAGAGCGGTTTCTTGTGGGCCAGCAGCCGTTCCATCCGCGTTCAAAGCCGCAGATCGTCAGTGGCATCAGTGCGCTGGAGGGCGGCGGAGAGGGGCTTTCCGCGGCCATTGACGGTGCGAATATCGCGCACAAGGAGGCAAAAAAGAAGTATCGCACTGCCTGCGCTGTGTTTGATGAAGCACTCAAAGACGAGATGGCGCGCGCCATCCGTTTGCAGGCGGACCTGCAGGCGGCGCTGGAACGGGAGCAGTTCACTTTTTATTTGCAGCCCAAGGTAAACCTGCGTACGGGGCGTGTAGCGGGGGCGGAGGCTCTGGCCCGCTGGAAAAAACCGGACGGCACTGTAGCAGGCCCAGCGGAGTTTGTGCCGCTTTTGGAGCGCACGGGAAATGTGGAACAGCTGGATTTCATGATTTACGAGCAGGTATGCCGTTATCTGTGCGGGAGGCAGGCGGGAGACAGCATCGTTGTCCCCGTGTCTGTAAATGTGTCCCGCGCCCATCTGAAGGACACGGATTTCGTCCAAAAGGTAAAACAGCTGCTGATACGGTATGGCGTGCATCCGTCCTTAATGGAATTCGAGCTGACAGAGACCATGCTGGCGGAATCCATGGAAGAGGCGGCGGCTGTAATCTGCGGCCTGCGCGCACTGGGCTGCAAGGTATCCATTGACGATTTCGGCACAGGCTATTCCGCGCTCAACCTGCTCAAGGAACTGGAGTTTGATATCCTGAAGCTGGACGGCAGCTTTGTTTCGGGCGCTGCAGCGGAAGGCTATAAAAGCGATGTAATCCTGCGCAATATCATCCGCATGGCGGATGAGCTGTACATGACGGTGCTCTGCGAAGGGCTGGAGACGGCCGGGCAGGTGGAACGGCTGAATACGTTCGGCTGTACGCTGGCACAGGGCTACTATTTTGCACAGCCGATGCCTGCGGAAGCGTTCGAAGCGTTCGTACAGCAGGCGGGCGGCTATTGTGCGCTGCCGTGGGGCGGCGCAGATGGCGCGCAGCGGCTGCCTGACTACTGTGAAGCGTCCGCCCTGACGGACAGCGCCGTGCGTTCC